>Ga0123355_10010401_pt1 | contig 14259 bp, 9 predicted proteins | sample TergutEmb28metaG_3_FD_89872 | JGI IMG/M metagenome (GOLD analysis project Ga0123355, IMG submission 89872) | Embiratermes neotenicus P1 segment gut microbial communities from Petit-Saut dam, French Guiana - Emb289 P1 | ecosystem: Host-associated > Arthropoda: Insects > Digestive system > Gut ...
CGTTCTTGGGTGGTCCTCTGCATTTTATGTCGGAGCTGAGGGCGCGTTTTGCAGATGTATTAAAACTTGCGCCGGAGGATGCTGTTTCGCCGGAGAATTCGCATTTGTTTGCGGCTATGGGTGCAGCTATGACGGCTGATGTGGAAGAGGCTATAGCACTTAGTATGCTTCTTAGCAATCTCAAACGAAATAAAGTTGTTGACCATGAAATAGCTCGGCTTGCACCGCTATTTAATACAGTCGAAGATTATGCAGAGTTCTGCGACAGGCATAGCGTTCAAGCGGTTACAAAGCTTAAGATTGAAGAGTATAAGGGAGATGCTTTCCTAGGTATCGACGCGGGTTCGACAACAACAAAATTGGCACTCATAACCCATGAGGGTGAGCTTTTGCATAGCTTTTATTCGGGTAATGGCGGAAATCCGCTAAAGGTGGTTGTGCATGCACTTAAGGAGTTATATGCGAAATTGCCGGAAGATGTGTATATAGCGGGTTCGTGCGTGACAGGTTACGGTGAAGGGCTGATAAAGGCTGCGCTTGGGGTTGATATCGGCGAAGTTGAGACGATAGCCCATTACAAGGCTGCTGCGCATTTCCGTCCGGATGTTGATTTTATCCTAGATATTGGCGGGCAGGACATGAAGTGTATCCGCGTAAAAGATGGGGTAGTTGACAATGTGCTGCTGAATGAAGCGTGTTCGGCAGGGTGTGGCTCGTTCATAGAGACGTTCGCGCATTCGCTTGACATGGAAGTTGAAGATTTTGCGAGTGTTGCATTGTTTGCCAAAAATCCGATAGACCTTGGTTCGCGCTGTACGGTGTTTATGAATTCGCGCGTGAAGCAGGCTCAAAAAGAGGGCGCGGATGTTGCGGATATATCGGCAGGACTGGCGTATTCTGTTATAAAGAACGCAATACAGAAGGTAATCAAGATTACCGACCCTTCGCAGATGGGCAAGGCAATTGTTGTGCAAGGCGGAACATTCTACAATGAATCAGTTTTGCGGGCGTTTGAGATGGTAAGCCGGACAAATGCCGTACGGCCTGATATTGCAGGAATAATGGGTGCATTTGGAGCGGCGTTGATCGCGGCAGAGCGAATGGGTTCTATCTCGGGCACCGCGGCGACACAAGAAGTATTGGCAGGGCAGCCGTCTATGGACACCTTGGTTGGAGAAGTTGCAGCTACCATGGAGATGCCGGAAGCGTCACAAAAGTCTACGCTGGTGCAGCCTTGTGATTTAGAAACGTTTACCGCAACAACCAAACATACACGCTGCAATATGTGCGAGAATAACTGCCTACTTACGATTAACGAATTCCCCGAAGCGAATGGCAGCAGACGGCGTTACATATCGGGCAACCGTTGTGAAAAAGGTTTGGGCAAGACAACAAGTGAAGCAAGTGTGTATGTGCCAAATCTTTACGAGTACAAACTTCAACGAGTCTTTGCATATGAGTCACTTGAACCGGAGACGGCAAAACGTGGTGTTATTGGCATACCGCGAGTTTTGAATATTTATGAAAATTATCCGCTGTGGCATACATTTTTTACAAATCTGGGCTACTGTGTGGTATTATCGCCGCAGACAACGCGCCAAGTGTACGAGAAGGGGCTCGAATCTATCCCGAGTGAATCGGAATGTTATCCGGCGAAGCTGACGCACGGGCATATAATGGAGCTGATTGAACAGGGTGTAACCACGATATTCTACCCTTGTGTAGCATACGAGCAGCAGGAAGTAATGGCGGCAGACGGGAATTATAACTGTCCTATCATCACTAGCTACCCTGAAAATATCAAGAACAATGTGGAAGAACTGCAGGTCGAGAATATAAATCTTATAATGCCGTTTATGTCACTGCATAACCTAGAGACATTTACGCGGCGTATGCGTGAAACGTTTACAGATATCCCAGTGGGAGAGATAGAAGCCGCTGCCAAAGTAGCGTGGAGTGAACAGCAAGCCTACCGTCAGGAATTGCGTCAAAAAGGTGAAGAAGTGCTTGATTACATACGCGCAAACGGTATGCGGGGGATAGTGCTTGCGGGGCGTCCGTACCATATCGACCCTGAGATAAACCACGGTATACCGGAGCTTGTGACCAGTTACGGTGTAGCGGTGCTTTGTGAAGAAGCTGTATCGCACTTGGGGGAGATTGGCACAAAAAGACCTCTTAAAGTGCGCGACCAGTGGGCGTATCATTCGCGGTTGTACACTGCGGCTTCGTATGTAGCGGCAACTGATAACTTGGAACTAGTGCAGTTAAATTCGTTCGGGTGTGGGCTGGATGCTGTCACAACTGATGAAATACAAGATATTCTTGAGCGTAACGGAAAGATATACACATGCCTGAAAATTGATGAAGTCAGCGGACTGGGCTCAGCTAGGATACGTATACGTTCGCTGTTGGCGGCGTTGGCAGAAAAAGAACGGGTTAAAATTAGCGATAGCATCGACGGACGCGCAATGCGCGTCTCTACGAGGATTAAGGTTTCTATCGGTGAGAAGCTGAAGAACGCGATGGAAGATACAAGCTCGAATTGTGTGTCATGCAATCCGTTGGCTAGTCCGGAAGCTTTGGACAGTGCTGATAGATTCGTAGGCAGGGTTAGTGATTCTTTGCGAAATATTCCTGTTAAAATGAAAGAAATTATGCAGGATGATACATCGAACCGTGTATCTTGTAATCCATTGAAAAGCCCAGAGGCTTTTGACAGCTTTGACAGAGCCATTGACAAGGTTTCAAAGGTTTTGAGTAAGCCATTTGAGAAGGCACAGGAGAAGCAAGTCATTCTTGCCGGAAGACCAATATTTACAAAGAAAATGCGCAAGACGCATACATTGTTATGCCCGCAGATGTCACCTATACATTTCCGTATTATGGCATCAGCTTTCCGTGCTTGCGGTTATAATATTGAGGTTATGCCGGAGATGGACCGCGACGCGGTTGATGTTGGCTTGACATATGTCAACAACGATGCATGCTATCCTGCGCTGATTGTTGTCGGGCAGGTGCTCAAGGCGCTGAAGTCAGGCAAGTATGACCTTGATTATGTGTCGGTGTTTATGACGCAAACAGGCGGAGGCTGCCGCGCGACTAATTATGTGGCATTTCTGCGCAAAGCCCTTAAAAATGCCGGACTTGAACATATCCCAGTGGTTGCATTCAGCGCGATGGGGCTTGAGCGCAACCCTGGATTCAAAGTGACGCCAAGGCTCTTGAGCAAGGTGGTGCAAGGCACGCTTTACGGCGACCTTCTGATGAGGGTACTGTACAGAACGCGCCCATATGAGCAGGAAGCAGGCGCGGCAAATGCACTGTACGAAAAGTGGAACACGAAATGTGAGCAGAGTTTGAACCACGGAAACTCCGGTGATTTCAAGCGCAATGTGGCGGAAATAGTCAAGGAATTTGACGAGCTGCCGCGGGTAGATATTGCAAAACCTAAGGTTGGTGTTGTAGGCGAGATTTTGGCGAAATATCATCCGACGGCAAATAATGATATTGTTGGACTTCTAGAAAGCGAAGGCTGCGAAGTTGTTATGCCTGAACTTATAGACTTCATAATCTACAGCGCGTATAATCCGGCGTATAGGACGAAATACTTTGGGATGCCAAAGATTGAGGGTGTTGTCGGCAAAGGTATAATTCGCTATATAGAAATGTACCGAAAACATTTGCGCCGTGCGTTATCGCAGAGCAAGCATTTTGACCCTCCGGCGACTATAGAGCAGCTTGAGAAGAACGCAGAGCCCATTGTTTCACTGGGTAACCAAACAGGTGAGGGCTGGTTTTTGACTGCTGAAATGGTTGAACTGATTAACAATGGCGTTAACAATATTGTGTGTACGCAGCCATTTGCGTGCCTGCCGAACCATGTCACGGGTAAGGGTGTTATTAAAGAGCTTAAGCGGCGTTTTCCATCAGCAAATATTGTTGCAGTAGACTACGACCCTGGGGCGTCAGAAGTCAACCAGATAAACCGAATAAAGCTGATGCTGGCAGGGGCTAAAGCGGCAATGAACACTACGGTATAATGTATAGAATCCAAAATCTGTTAAAAAATGTTGCAATTCCACTTTTTAGCGTATATTTCGAGCATGTTTTTGTTGCAATTAAATAGAAATGACGTTATAATCTAGCTAAGAAGTTTTCAGAAGGTCTTTTTTACGCGCTTATACTGTTAGTAGCAGTATTTTCGCGATACATACGCGAAGTGAGATGGTGCGCATGACAAATGTAAGCAAGGATAATGACAAAACAAAACTGGAAGTTGTTATAGCCGGTGAGATTGTTGTCCTTTCAGGAGAGGAAAGTCCGGACTATATCCAGCGTCTGGCGCGTTATATCGACAAAAAGATGACGACGCTTGGACGCGAGAAGAAGATAGTCTCATTTAATTCATTTGCGAAGACTCTGCTTGTTGCGATAAACATAGCGGACGATTTGTTCAAGGAGATTGACAAGGGCGAGGCAACTAGGCTCGAATATGCGACGCTTCAAACGAAGTACAACAAACTCAGCGATGAATTCGAACTGCTGACAAGTGCTTCACGTGTGGCGAACCAAAATCTTGAAGAACAGCTCAGCGCGAACGAAAAGATGTACAACGAGCTCAGTGCGTTGAAAGTCCAACTGTTTGACGAAGAGACTAATAAGCGTGAGCAAGAGGCGGACTACAAAGCTCTGATGCAAGAGTACGAGAACGTATTGGCAGAGGTTGAAAGTTTACAAAAGGTAAACGAAAGCCTACTTGGTAACAACCGTTCGCTTGCGGCAAGGCTTGAAGACCTTCAGAAGTCGTCGCATGCGCTTAAAGACGAAGTTGCGCGTGCAAACGCTGAAGTTAGCTCTGTACGCCGTGAGCTTGAACAGGGTATCGATTCGTTCGCAGGTGGCGATAAAAAGCAAAAGTCTGTATATAACTTCAACAGCAATAATAAGAAGTAATTATGTTGCTAACATATGTGTTTTCGGCGCGAGGCTAACATACTTAAAGTGTGTGCTTTGCGCCTTTCAACTATCACGGAGGTTTGTATGCGTGAAGGAAAGATAAAAATCCCAGAGCTGTTGTCTCCAGCGGCTGATATGCAGTGTTTGGTAGCCGCAGTTGAAAACGGATGCGATGCTGTCTATATAGGCGGCAAGAATTTTTCTGCGCGAAGCGGCGCGGTTAACTTTACGAACAAGGAAATTCAAGAGGCTACAGAGTATTGCCACCTTCGCGGTGTGAAGATATATGTGACTGTTAACACGCTGTACAAGCAGGATGAACTCAGCAATGTATACGAATTTGTGAAAGAAGTCTATCTTGCTGGAGTGGATGCGGTTATCACCACCGACTTTGGTGTATCAAAGCGGATTATGAAAGCCTTTCCTGAGGTTGATATATTCGCAAGTACACAGATGACAGTCGGCACACTTGACGGCGCAAAATTCATGCAAGATAATGGGTTTTCGCGGGTTGTGCTTGCGCGCGAACTGCCGCTTGATGAAATTCGTAAGATTATAAGCGGGACAACAGTTGAAACCGAAATATTCGCGCATGGCGCGATGTGTTACGCGTATTCGGGGCAGTGTTTGATGTCGGGCTTGATAGGCGGTCGAAGCGGAAACCGCGGGCAGTGCGCACAGCCGTGCCGCCTGAACTATGCGCTTATGCAAGGCAGGCAACAGCTTGTATATGGCAGCTTGCTTTCTATGCGCGACCTTTGTACATTGCCGCTGCTTAATGATATTGTAAGCTCCGGCGTGACAGGGCTAAAGATAGAAGGGCGGCAAAAGAGCGCACAGTACGTAGCCGCGGCAACAGGCGCGTACCGCCGTGCGTTGGATGCAATCGCAAGCGGCGAAGCGCGGAATATATTAGAAGACGAAGATAGGCTCGCGCGCGTATTTTGCCGTGATGGGAAATATACACAAGGGTATCTGTGTAGGGGCGAGGTTCCATCCCCGTCAACAGAGCTTGTTTGCAAGAAGACTGTCAAGCATCTTGGACCTAAAATTGGGCATGTCGCAGGGGTGACCACCCCGCCCTTCGGGCACCCTTCTGACCACCCCGTCGGCTGCGCCGCCACCCATCCACAGGAAGGGGATTTCCATCCGCATGTGTATACAATTAGAGCTATGGAAGATATGACCGCCGGAGACGGTGTTTCAACGTTTGACATAAATGGTGAAGCAGTTGGCGCGGCGGTTAATGTCAATGTATCCGCTGGGCAGAGCTTTACGATAATGCTTGATGCGGAGCTTGAAGCCGGTGCGCCTATATATAAATCGCACGACAAGGCTGTGCTGGACGCACTTTCAAGGACGTTCAACCGTTCGCTGCGCAAGCTTCCTGTTATTGCCGATGTTTCGGTGAGGCTTGGTGAAAAAGTCTCCATGACACTCAGCTTGGGCAATATCAGCGTTTTGTGCGAAGGCGAGGTTGTACAGCCGGCGCAAAACTCGCCGGTATCGCGCGAAAGTATTCTGGAGAAGCTTTCAAAAGCCGGCGATACAACTTTCAAAATCGAATTCAGGAACATAGAGATAGATGGCGGCGTATTTATACCGGTATCACAGCTTAACGCCCTTCGGCGTGAAGTGTGCGAGAAGTTTCAGGAACGGTATATTGCAGAGTTTGCACGAAATTCAGCAGTCGGTGAGCTTGCGGATTTTATATATGAAAGCGAACCTTTGAAGCTGACGGAGAGCGGCAAGAAACTGACTGTATACACTTACGAAGCGGAGCAGCTTGAAGCCGCGCTTAATGTATCCGGCGTGGCGCGGTATATGTGCGAGGCGCGTCCTGCGCTGCTAAGAAACTTAGACGATTTTTCGGCACGTGCACACAGTATCGGAGCGAAGTTGTTTGTGGCACTGCCAGCGATAAGCGAAGGCGAGGAAATCCAAGAGATTGTTGATATAGTTGAAGCATCAACTGCTGATGGGTACCTGATTACCAACTGGGGGCAATTTGCTGCTACAAGTAACAGTGGTAAAAAACGCATTGCGGGCGCACAGTTTGGCGCAATGAACCACGCGACATGCATGGAGCTTAAAAAACTGGCGGATACTATCACGCTATCAGCGGAGCTTAGCTTGGCTGAGGCGGCAGAGCTTGGCAATGGTGACAGTGAGCTGATAATACACGGCAGACATGTGGCGTATATCACTAGATGCTGTCCGGTGGACAGCACTAACAAGCCGGACGCGGTGCGCTGTGCTAAACGTACTAACACGCGCAGCTATGAAAGTGACTATTTCTTGGTAGACCGCAAGGGCATGGAACTGCCAGTTGTGCGCGATTGCGAAAACTGCCGCGCTATGATACTTTACGGACAGTGCTTATCTATGCTTGACCGCCTCAGCGAGGTTGACAGAACAAACATAGGCTTGCTAAGGTTGTCGTTCACGAACGAGCCACCGCAAGTTGTTGCGAGTGTGATTGAGACATATGTTGCTGCGCTAAGTGGAAATATGACCACTTTGCCCTTCGGGCACTCGGACCACCCCGTCGCTTCGCGCCACCCCTCCAAGGAGGGGAATTTGCAGAATGTAGGGACGAGCGCCCCCGCTCGTCCGCAAGTAAAGTTCAGCGATATGGTAAACCATTTCTATGGCGAAGCGTTTACACACGGATACTTTGGCAAAGGTATACAGTAATTGTTGATGGGTAAAGGGTATGACTGATTTAATCATCCTAATTTCACGATATGCGTTTGTGGCATACATATTTATGTTCTTGCTGGAAGGTGCGCTGTACATTAAGACAGAACGCACGCCCAGTGCAGACTTGGCAGCGGAAAACGGTGGGCGTGCGAAAGGCTCGAAGGAGAAGCGCATGTCACGTGCAATCTACGCTCAGCGTGTGCTTATATTTGTGACGCTTATTCATGGGTACTTGATTATCGCGAATATTCCCAATACGCTTACATTTGACGCAGATGTGCTGATGCTTGGCGCGGCTGGTTTGGGATTCTTAGCGGCGGCGATGTTCGCCACGGATATCGTATACAAGAACAGCTGCCGTCTGTTATGGAACAGCGTACTGTTCCTGATGACGGTTGGGCTTATAATGCTGCAACGTCTGACGACATGGTTTCCAACCCTTCCGCGTCTGCAGCTCACATGGTTTGTGGTGGGATTTGCGGCGGTGCTGGTGATTCCGTTTGCGCTCAAAATGGTATCAAAGTCTGAAAAGTTGGAGATTGTGTACCTAGCGGCATCAGGTGTGCTGCTTCTGATACCTCTTGTATGGGGTACGGAGGTTTATGGTGCGCGGCGTGTATGGGAGCCTATAGAGGGTATCAGCTTCCAGCCGTCCGAACTGGTAAAGTTCATACTTGTGTTCTACCTAGCATCGGTGCTGCACGGGCGTAAGAGTTGGTACAAGCTCATTGTTCCAGCCGGAGCAACTGCGGTGTTGGTTATGCTTCTTGTACTTGCGACAGACCTAGGCGGTGCGCTGATTTTCTTCATGACATTTACGATAATGCTATATATATCGACAGGGAACTTATTGTTTGTCAGTGCGGGTCTTGCATCAGTTGCGGGTGCATCTGTTATGGCGTATAATATGTTTGCGCATTTGCGCCGCAGGGTCGTTGCCTGGATTGACCCATTCACGCATATTGACAATGAGGGATTCCAGATAGCGCACGCACTGTTCGCGATGGGTACATTTGGACTTATGGGCGCAGGTTTGACACGCGGTGCGCCTGAACGCATCCCAGTGGTTGTGAGTGATTTCATTTTCGCCGCAATCGCCGAAGAATTCGGCGTTATATTCGCAATCGGTCTGATTGGCATATACATCTTGATTTTCTACCGAGGCTGCCATATCGCGCTTAGGTGCGCAAAGCCGTACTATGCGCTGCTTGCAGCTGGCTTTACCGGATTGCTTGCATTCCAGACATTCTTGATATTGGGCGGAGTTACAAGGCTTATCCCGCTTACGGGCGTTACTCTGCCGTTTGTGAGCTACGGCGGTTCGTCAATCGTAGTAAGTATAATGATGATTGGTATTTTGCAATGGGTGTACCTATATAACAGGGATAATTGACATGAAAAACGCAGAGAAGAGCATTGGAAAAAACACAGGGAAGCACCTCAGCGAAACTGTCAACCACGCGCTGAAAATGCGCCGGAATATCAGGCATGTGTTCTGGCTCTACTTTGTTATGTTTGCGCTTTTGGTGGGCAATATTCTGTATTTTGTGATAGTGCAGGCGCCAAATGTTGTTGTTAATCCGTTCAACCACCGTGTTACGGCGACATCAGACGCTATACGCGGGAGTATTCTTGATAGTTCGGGATATATTCTTGCGTACACAGATGCTGCAGATGAACGCGGTGGAGCGCAGGCGCGCAGATACACGCTTGGGCGCGAGTTTGTGCATATTGTGGGCTTTGACGGTTTCGGAAGATCGGGCGTTGAGGCAACACAGAACCTTGCGCTTATCACCATCTCGGCGGAAATACTGCAACGGATCAACAACTTGCTTGTCGGTGAACCTTTACGCGGTAATAGCGTGGTGCTTACAAGTGATATAGAGCTCCAGCGGCATGTAGTCTCACAGCTGAACCGCAGTCGGGGCGCAATCGTTGTGATGGAGCCTTCGACAGGCAAGATACTGGCGATGGCGTCCTACCCTGACTTTGACCCTAACGCTGTTGCTGCGAACTGGGATAGGCTTATCACAGATACTGCAAATACACCGCTTTTGAACCGTGCATCTCAAGGGCTTTACCCGCCGGGTTCGGTATTTAAGATTGTTACGGCTTCAGCGGCTTATCGCTACTTGGATGAGTTTCCGGTGTTTGTGCATCAGTGTCAGGGTGAAGCTTTCTTTGACGGAAGGCGCATACAATGTTATAATGCAACTGCACATGGAGCGGTAGACCTTGCGAGAGCATTCGCGGTTTCGTGCAACACATATTTTGCCAAAGCAGCGATGGAGATAGGGCCTGAAAGGCTTGCCCAAACAGCAGAACGCTTAGGATTCAACGAGCCGTTAGGATTTGAGCTTGTGTCGGTGGCATCATCGTATGTGATGGATGATTCTGCCGATATCAGCGAGATAATCCAGACTGCGATCGGGCAGGGGCGCACACTTGTAACGCCTTTGCACATGGCGATGATAACCTCGGCTGTTGCCAACAGCGGAGTGATGATGCGCCCGTATGTGGTTGACCATGGTCTTTCAAGTACAGGGCGCGAGATAAACAAGGTATTGCCGCGCGCAATAGGGCGCGTGTTTGAAATTAGTGAAGCGGCACTCCTTACGGATATAATGGTTGAAGCAGTTGAAAACGGAAGCGCGTCCCCTGTCAGAATTGACGGCATATCCATCGCCGCGAAAACAGGAACTGCACAAAACCCCGCAGGAGCAGACCACGGCTGGTTTGTGGCATTCGCTCCGGCGGATAACCCGCAAGTTGCCATCGCAATAGTCCTCGAACATTCCGGCGGACCGCGCAGGGCGATGCAAATCACGCGGAGCATTATCCAGCATGTTTTATATTGATACAAAAAACATTCAGAAGTAATAAATCAATAATTGGCTTGGTGGTAGAATGGCTAAAAATAGAAGAGATAAAAAACTTGCAGAAGGCGAAGTATGGATAAGCAAACATCCTCAGTATCGCAAATGGATAAACGAATGTATCGCTTGCTACGCAAAAGGTTATAAATCGGGTATGCCGTCACATCATGTTAGAGGATATTTCAACCCTTTATCAGTTAATGAACAAGGGCTATGTGACCAATGCGCAAAAGCAGGGCAATACACAAAATAAGCATTTTAAAAAATAGCTATTCACTCTAATAATTTTAATTAGTGCAGTGTATGGTGATTTTATGGATAAAGAATTACCAAAAAGAAAACATCCAAGATTAAAAGGATATGATTACAGCAGTGTTGGTGCATATTTCATAACTATATGCGTAGAAGATATGTGTGCAATATTAGGTGAAGTTATCGTAGGGCGCGACGACCTCGGCGCGCCTCAGATGAAGCTATCAAAATTTGGTTTGATTGTTCAACAGTATTTGGAACAAATTGAATTGTATTACCAAAATGTATTTATTGATAAGTACGTGGTTATGCCTAATCATGTACATGTAATGATAAGGATTAGCCGAGATAATATTGCATCAATAAGTAGCGGCGCGCCGAGGTCGTCGCGCCCTACAACGGTGATACCGCGTATTATAGCAGTGTTTAAGAGGTTGACAAATAAGGAGTTTGGATTCAACATGTGGCAGGATTCTTACCACGACCACATCATCCGTGACGAAGATGATTATCTGAAGTATTGGCAATACATCGAAAATAATCCCGCAAAATGGGCGGAAGACAAATATTACATGAATTAATCATTTGTGATATAATGCAAATTTAACTGGAAAGGGGTGCTGCTGTTATAGCTGCGAAAACATATTTACGGGCGATTGGCATAAGCGAAGGCAATATTGACGAGTTAATGACGCTTGTGCGAAATGCGACTGACAACTATCACGCGCACTCAAGCGACAGTGAGAAGATATATGTCGAGTTTGACAAGGTGTTTGGCGAAGGTTTGGGCGTGAAGCTGAGATATATTCTTGATGGCGATGAAGAGATTGTAGGTTACGAGTATCAGCCGTACTATGTCGGAAGTACGCCGAAAGAGTACATCAATATTGAGATACAAAATCTTGACGGTGAGCATGTTGTAATTGCGGAGGATGTAGACAACGGCAATGAGTTAGTGTTCAGCCTGCATAACCCGCTCGATTTTACAAGCGGAGTGAGCGTATTTGATGCTGCAGAAATCACGCTTTCTGGGCTTTCGTGTGAGGCAACGATAATCCTGCCGGTGCTTAAAGATGAGGAAAGCGAGAAGCAACGCCGTGAAGAAGAGAGCGAACGGCGCGAACAGCTGGATTTGGCACGTAATGGCGATATGGCTGCTATGCAAAAGCTGGAGCAGACAGAGGAAGCTTTGAGTGAAGTTATACAAGAACGCTTAGTTCATGAGGATTTTCTCACGGTTGTTGAAGGTTTCTTTATGCCGACGGATGATGATGACACGCAATATTCTATCCTTGGGGATATCACAAAGATTGATGAGCGCACCAATACACACTCCGGAGAGAAGCTGTATGTATTTACGCTTAACGTCACAGGTACGCCGATAGACATATGCGTGAACGCCAAAGATGTGCGTGGTTTGCCAAGTGTCGGGATGCGCTTGTTGGGGTCATGCTGGTTGCAAGGAAGTTTGAAACCTACGAAAGGCGGTGAATGGATGTGAAGCACTTTTTCCATGAATTCAAGGAGTTTGCACTGCGCGGGAATGTGATGAGCCTTGCCGTGGGTATGATTATCGGTATGGCATTTCAAAATTTGGTTTCGTCGCTGACGGACAATATTTTGTCGCCGCTTATCGGCTTATTTGTGGGGCAGAACTTCGACGCGTTGGAGCTACATATTTTTGGTATTGAGCTTCGGTACGGGCTGTTTATCACTTCGGTTGTGAATTTCGTTATTCTGGCATTTGTAGTGTTCTTGCTGGTGAAGTTCATGAACAGGCTACTTGAAGGTCACAAACACAAAGAAGAAGCACCTCCGCCGGAGCGTCATTGTCAGTTCTGCAAAACGGTGATAGATAAAGAGGCTACACGTTGTCCGGCATGTACGTCGAATTTGTAGGAATGGCGCGATATAGACATCGCGCCCTACGAAATGACCCGAATGTCGTAGGGGCGACCCTGTGTGGTCGCCCGTTAAATAGACAAGGAGATGAAAATTATGACGAAAAATATAGAAGGTGCGCCTGTGTCTGCGCGTGAGCATCTGGCAAAGCATAAGAGAATAGTTGTGAAGATTGGGACAACCTCTTTGACGTATCCTAATGGGCAGCTGAACCTGCAGAGGATTGAGAAAGTTTGCAGAGTTATTTCAGACTTGTGCAACCAAGGCAAGGAAATGATACTTGTTACCAGCGGCGCGATTGCTGTTGGGGCTGATTGCCTTGGTCTTAGTGAACGTCCGCGAGATATACGCGGCAAGCAAGCGGCTTCGGCTGTAGGGCAAGCAATGCTGATGCAGATATACCAGCAGTTCTTTTCGCTCTACAACAAGCGCACCGCGCAGATTTTGCTGACGCAGGATGTGCTTGATGTGGAAGTGAAGAGAATGAATGCCAGTAACACATTCAACACGCTGCTTAATATGGGCGTTGTACCGATTGTAAACGCAAATGATACAATCGCGACGGATGAGCTTGAAGAAATCAGCGACAATGACAGGCTTTCGGCGCATGTCGCTGTGCTAGCGGGCGCGGATTTGCTGATTATGCTTTCAGATATCGAGGGCTTATACTCAGCTGACCCAAAGGCTGTGCCGGATGCGGAATTCTTTCACGAGATATACGAAATCACGCCGGAGCTTGAAGCTATGGCGGGTGGAGCGGGATCGAACCTTGGTACGGGCGGCATGGCAACAAAGATTATGGCCGCGCGTATTGCTTTAAAAAGTGATATAGACACTATGATAGCGTTAGGTGAAGAACCAGAGGTGTTGTGGCAGATTCTAAACAGTGAGCAGGTCGGCACGCTGTTTGCGGCAAAGGGGAGGTAGCTTGTATGTTTAATCTTGAACAGACTGGGATAAATGCTAAGGCAATGGCGCGGTATGTCGGTAGGTTATCAAGCCAAGCGAAAACAGATGCACTGCTGGCTTGCGCGAATGCGCTTGAGGCTAACTGTGATTATATATTGAGCGAAAACCAGAAAGACATGGCAAGGGTAAACCCAGAGAGGGCAGCATTTAACGACCGTCTTATGCTGAATGAACAGCGCGTAGCGGCGATGGCGCAAGGTCTACGAAAAGTCGCGCATATGGATGACCCTGTTAACGAAATTTTGTACATGAAGACGCTGCCTAACGGATTGCAAGTCGGCGAACGCCGTGCACCGATGGGCGTAGTCGGCATGATTTACGAAGCGCGTCCGAATGTCACGGTAGATTCGTTCGGTCTTTGCTTTAAGGCGGGCAACAGCAGTATTCTTAGAGGTAGTTCGGAGGCGTTGTGCTCCAACATCGTGCTGGTTGGTATCTTGCAGGACGCGCTTGAGCGTGCAGGGTATCCGCGTGAAACTGTCCAGTTGATAAGTGATACCTCGCGCGAGGTGGCTCGTGAATTTATGAAGATGCGCCAGTATGTTGATGTGCTGATACCGCGCGGCGGAGCTGAGCTTATCAGAAGCACGATTGAGAA
>Ga0123355_10010402_pt1 | contig 14259 bp, 3 predicted proteins | sample TergutEmb28metaG_3_FD_89872 | JGI IMG/M metagenome (GOLD analysis project Ga0123355, IMG submission 89872) | Embiratermes neotenicus P1 segment gut microbial communities from Petit-Saut dam, French Guiana - Emb289 P1 | ecosystem: Host-associated > Arthropoda: Insects > Digestive system > Gut ...
AAAAAAAAAAAAAAAAAAAAAAAAAAAGGAAAAATAAAAATAAAAAAAAAAAAAAAAAAAAAAAAAAAAAAAAAAAAAAAAAAAAGGACCACTTTAGTTATCTAGGCGTAATTATAGATGAGAAAATAATATTAAAATAGATCTGAAATAAATAAGAATTAAGGACTTGGAATTAGGGCCTGTGGCTGGCCAATATAACAGTGACATTGGACCTTCAGTTTCCATAGAAGACGCAGAATATCTTGACCACCTGAACGACCGTCAGGTTTTGGTGAGCAATTCAGACACAAGTACTTAGTTTGGTGTGTAATGTAAGATTTAACGCAGAATACTAATCTACATACTGAGCTGGCGTTTCTTTGGTCTACACCACCACCTGTGCAGTTTAGACTTCGTGAAAATTTTCAGATATAATCTTGTCAGGTTCACTACAGTACAGAATGGCGTGAAATCAATCCTTGCACGGTAGCGTGAGTACTGCAACATTATTGTAATGGAATCTGCTGAGATGGCATAGCGGAAACAGAAGCAAACATTTCTGTACACGAATGATGACCAAAGTACCCACGGGGTAAAAAAGGAAAAGCCATGACCTTTGATTCTAATAAACACAAAATACTCATGTGAGACTGCTTCTAATTTGCACTATGGAGAAGGAAGGTGGTAATTGAGAGAGCTTAGTTCTACGGTAATTCCTAAAAACTTTATCGAGGAGGAGGAGAAGGAGCAGAAGGAGGAGAAGGAGGAGGAGGAGGAGGGGAGGAGGAGGAGGAGAAGGAGTAGGAGGAGAAGGAAAAGAGGAAGAAGAAGAAAAGGAAGAAGAAGAAAGAAAAGGAAGAAGAAGAAAGAAAAGAGGAAGAAGAAGAAGGAAAAGAGAAAGAAGAAGAGGAATAAGAAGGAGAAGGAGGAGGAGAATAAGAAGAAAAGGATGGGTGTAGTGGCATTTATTACAGCACAGAAATAATGTACTGCTCTGAAATGTCCCAGAGTGCCCGCTCGTCCTTCTGTTGCAATTAGGCTGGAAGCAACGTACAGTTCTCATCTCAGATTCAGTTCTTACTTCACACAAATCATACTCTGTCTCCTTGATCAGTACCCACCGATAAACGTGTAATGCTCTTTCGGAGGAAACACCAGTCTTTATTGCAGTCGTGGAACAGTGTGTAGCAAACTGCAGATTCTTGCTTTTCCAGCACGTGGCATGTTCAGTATGCACTAGACTTCAAACAATTACACTTCTTTGAAATCTTACCTTTGCTGGTAATTGAAAAAATCTTAAGTGTGAGAAGATTTTAGTGAGATCTCCAAACGAACTCAGAAGTACTATTTCTGACTTGCACCGCCATGAAATATCTGTAACATGAACCGTTTCCTCTGCTTCCTTTTGGTAAGTCGTGACCTTTTCTGCGCCTTCATTCCCTGTTAAAATCTTCAACTTATCTCCTACAGAAGAGACTTACTCTAAGCATTAACATTAACTTCGAAAGAGCATAGAAATAACGTACTGTTTGCAGATATATTAAAGGAGTAGTTGTGTAGGCGTATATATAGTTAAAATACGTAAGCTTGCGATAGGCTTATCATCTCCGTTACAGCTGACGCGAAATTAGTCACGGAAGGTCACAGTACCAATATACAAGTTGGTAAGTATATATATATATATATATATATATTTCCTACCAACTGCAACACTGTTCATCAAAACTTGTATCTGATATACATGAGCTTTTGCACTTGTTAAGAAAATGCAGAACCTGCCATTATGATGTTAGCATGGCTTCTGTGCGAACCTTAAGGTGGGGCACTAGCCCTGCTTTATGTAGTATACTGAACGTTTGGTGGGGTAAGGACGCTCCGAAAATTAAGCTACACTTTTAGGTACAATATAGAAAGCAGACTATTTATTATCTTTATTGTTGCACCATGCATTTTTTAGAATCACTTTAATCATCACACCAACTAATGCACTTACATAAAATTTCCCATTAAAAACACTTAAAATCGCTCCAACATACTTCGATCCTAAAATCATCCTTAGGGACCTACGTTGTTCCTTGCTAAAGTCATTTTAAAAACACTCATTAATTAATTCCCTTTTATCAATAGGGTGCTGTGGCAGCATGTCGTGTTGTGTAAGGGTAAGTCGTAGAGAATGCGCCTGACTGTAGGTGTGTGTAGTGTGTTACGTTGCGAGAGACTGGCCAGTCTCTCGCAACATAACACACTACACACACCTATAGTCAGGCGCATTCTCAACAACGTACCGTTACACAACACGATATGCTGCCACAGCACCCTATTGGTATAAGGGAATTAATTAATGAGTGTTTTTAAAATGATTTTAGCAAGGAACAACGTAGCTCCCTGACGATGATCTTAGGATCGAAACTTGTTGGAGCGATTTTAAATGTTTTAATGTGAAATTTTATGTAAGTGCATTAGTTGGTGTGATGATTAAAGTGAGACTATTTATTATTTGTACCAACAAATGCACATATTATATATATATATTAAATTATATTACAAACGCCCGTGCATGTTTCGGTGTTTCTGCACCATCTTCAGGGATCTTTGATACTGTGTTAGCTGAAGTTATAAAATATTAAAATTATTAAAATTACATAGAACTGTAGACCGTTGTATGACAAATTTTCTGCTGTTGATAAAGGTCACGGTATGGACATAAAAATAATAGAATGTAAATATAAACTTAGTAACTTTATGTGCGTTCGATATATGTATTAATTTCGAACTCCGTTAGGAATTGGATACGGCTGTGTAAAAATTTATAACTAATTAACTAATTTTTAGCTGACTACATGGAGCAGAATCCTTTTTGAGAAGCTAACACAACCCCAGTAGTCAAGAAATTCCCCATATTTTATGTAAATCGAAGGTTCTTTACCACGTTCATTTTAATACGAATAAATGTCCAGAACTGCCAAGGACCCAGTCATAGATTAACAGATATAAAAGATGGAAGAAGCTGGAAAATTTTAACTGCTTGGCACAGAGTTCTCTAGACTGTAACAGTCGAACATCTGTTCAAGAAATGCCTCGAAGTGGAACTTGAAAATTAGGTATCGCCTTCGTCACAACCTGATGCTGTATTTTGTACTGAACAGATGAATCCAGTCACATCCCAATATAATACATGTTGGAGATCATTTTCCATTCTAACCTGCTATCTGCGACTGGGTTTTCCAATTCTCTTCAGTTGATTAGTTACAAATTATGTAAGCATTAGCCGTATCCCCTTCGATATATCGTACATTTATGACATTATTATTATTATTATTATTACTGTTATTATTATATGACAAGAACAAGTTAGGTAAAGACTGAATTTGTCTTTGGGAAGGACATGATGGCGTAGGTGAATGAAGGTATCGTTCCTCTGATTTAAATTAACCCACATTTCATACAGTAGACTGAGTATATAATATTTGACCCAATAAATTGAAAATCAGTAATAATCATTTGTCATTTGTGATGCCTGTCCTACCTGTTTCGGTCTATACAAGACCATCATCAGGGAGGCTGTATACAAAGGAATACGCATAGAGCAGATTCTGCAGCAGACGCGCATTTTTATAGTTAAAGTACAATATTTTAAATTCGAACTGCTAAATATGTTTAAAATACGAATCATTTGCAAATGTTTTGCATTTATTAACAATATTCTACCTCAAACTGTGTACAGCATACAGTGGAATGAACATCAACCGAAAAACCCAGGATAACCCCTCGAATGAAGATAGCAAAAACTGATATAGACGTTTGTCGGCAACGAAACAGAACATATTGTTAAAAAATGCAAAAGAATTTGTAATTTACTGTATTTCCAACATTTTTAGCAATGTTAATGGATAATAATGTATTTTAACTCTACACTTGCCCATCTTGGGCAGAATGTACTATATTTGTATTCTTTTATACACAGCCTACCTGTTGATAGCTTTGTAGAGGCCGAAATATTTAGGAGGGACATTACGTATAAATAATAACTGACTATTCGTTATTCATTGTGAAATTTTCTGGATTAAATACGATATGTATAGCTCCTTTATTTCTTCGTCTCGGCACTAGGTAGATGGGGAGTATTTGACTGTAGGCCAAGGAAACTGACAGAGGGAACATTTGAATAGGATACTGTGTGTGTGTGTGTCCCTGAGCCGGACTGGACGTTTAGAAGTATCCAGTGATAGAACTATAATTCTTTTCATGTGCCGACAGTAGCCTAGACACCAAACCGACTGCGCTATTCCGGCTCTTTTGCAGATTACGACGCAACTCGTGACACCATTTCCTTCATCCTCATGTTCCTTCACCTCTCCTGCATCGAAATATTTCCCTCTGCAACCTGTTCTCAAATGCATTGTGCTCGGTCTAACCAGTGAGCACCAGAACGTGTTAAAAACTCTTAATGGCTTGTTTATCAGTAGAAAAACCATGTGCCTCACAGGAAACAAAAACTGATATGGAGGGACATCCCTGTAGGTTGATTTTGTATTCCTGTTGTTAGGTGTTGGTGAGCATGGGTATAATAGAAAGGAAATTAACAGTCAGCTACCATAGATAAAACGGAATCCTTCCTTATCCGTTGCTTTATTGTCAAGCGCCGTTGGAGGCTCACACCAGAACAAAAGTCATTTGTTAATTAGAGCCCATTTGTAATTATTGTTGCCTATAATTATAGCATGTACTTCACATAATGGTTTCGTCCTTCTTTTGTCTTCCTTTTAAAGATGTCTTTCTAATTGTCTAGTTCGTGACTTTGTTTTCCAACTGGCTGTTCCTTTTTATAAATCTTTTTCCACCTCTCAGTTGTAGTTAACTTTGTATTAAAGCGTAAAGCAAAACTGTCGTTATGTTTGTTAGGAGCATTTATATAACAGCAGTAAACCATCAAGTGGTAGTTCAACAGTATCGTGCGAAATTTTTTTATACCAGACAGTGGCTTTGGCTCCTTTATATTTTCCTCGCCATGGTTTTTATATCTCGTTTGGTGAGACGCCAAATTAATAACATATTACGTCATTGGAAGCAAAATACTTGAACACTGCCTACTGCCTAGTAACCTCGTTGCTTCATAGTGATCCTTCTGTTGACGGCTGTGTTTTCTTTACCGACTCTGCCACTTACTAAGGTTATATAGCATCGATGGCAGATAAATGAACGCGAGTATGGAGGATTGGTGGAATGCTACTGACAGGGAAAAGCGCATGTACGTCTAAAAAAAACCTGTCCAAGTCCCACTTTGTAAGGTTCTAATGCATGTAATTGCATATAAATCTTTGTAGACAAGGCTATCAGCATATTTAATGAATTACAAAGAGCCAAATCCGTAAATTAAAAACCGCGAAATACAAGTCTATTGTCATACGTTATTAAAATTTTCTACGGTTGAGGCTAATTCAATAACCACAAAATATTTAAAAAATATTAGTATAAACAGGGACATTATATTTTATTTTAATAATATGACATTGACAAAACAAATCCACTTAAGCCCTATGTAATTTTTAATTGTGTATCGAAGCTTCAGCGCATCATGAATTCAGTGGAATTTAGACGTACGTATCTTCACACCTGATTACAACAAGGAAGTCAACAGTTACGGCTTTCTGCCGTTGATAAGGCAGCCAAGTCACCAAATCGTTTTATATAATTGTGCACCTGCAGAAGTTGCCAGATCCCTCTCTGCCAATCAAAATCGGCCATTCCCTTCCAGACTATTCGCCCTTTTTAACCCTTATTTTGAAATTTGGTATAAGTACAGTTAGTGAAATGCGTGACTGCTGTCTGGACGACCGCGATTTGATTCACGGCAGGAGCAGGTGTGTTTCTCTTGAACAATACGTTTAAGTCTGTCTTGAAAATCACCAATTTTCCCATCCAGTAGTTATTAGGGGGTCACTTGCAGGACAGTAACCTAGCCAGGGTTTAAATATAGGTAGTAGTGAGGTTAAGAACGGATAGTGATTAATCTTCGCTTTCTTCGTTTTTGTTGGATCGTAATTAAACAACAGCACAATACAGCTTACCTTACAAGTAAACTGTTACGATATGCCTTCCTAAAGAACACAGGGATTAATTGTAAATCTGCGATGTTTGAAATCATCAAATAGTTTGGCTGAGGATTTCTTTCCAAACGTCGCGTAAATACTTCGAGGCAACACGGCTTAGTATTGCAGAAGACTGGAATCTCGAAAGCAACTCAACTTCTAAGTCAGATTTATCTTAGTAATTAACCAACTTGATGCACAAAATTTTGTTTCACAATAAGTTTATTTCATACCTCTACGTGCTTCGAGCACCAAGTGCTCATCATCAGGAGGTCAAAATTTATTATACAACCTCTGGTATCATCACCTATAGGTGTGATGATACCGGAGGCTGTATAATACAATTTTGACCTCCTGATGATGAGCACATGGTGCTCGAAACACGTAGAGGTATGAAATAAACTAATTGTAAAACAAAATTTTTTGCATCAAGTTGGTTAAATACTAAGATAAATATACTGAAATGCATGGTCAGCGAAACATCAAAAAATTCTAAGTCAGAGCTCGACTTTTAAGAGGGTACGTTAACAATATCTGTTTTGTAAATATATGCCGGCTTGTATCTTTTCTCAAACTGCACATTTGAGTAAATGACTATTTCCACTCTATGTTCCCAGCTGTCGGCATTACGCAGGCTAAATAAATGTTGGGCTTTAATGAGTTAATTTTATGGATCTGGAGATCAATTCTAGTCGATTCCACAGATCCACAACATAGTGCCGACGCCTGCTATTTGATGACATAAATAATTTCAAACCTGTAATTCTTAAATACATAAAAGATAAAGGTAAAGTGTATCCTTGTATTGTACAGGCACTGAGGCTCTGTACAGGCCGTACGACCCATAGGGGGAGTAGAGGTATAGCTCTACTCATTCTTGACCACGGCACTAGAAGGGGGTGAGGGGTCAGCGTCTCGCCCCTGACGCTCTTAAATACATATGGCTGTTCTGTGGTGTGCCATCCCCGTTGTGTATTTAAACTATATGGTGAGGTAAATTCAGTCAAAAACACAACTATAAATGTATGGCTAAATGATGGTGTTTATTAGCAATGGAACAACTACTTGTTTCGGCCTATAGCAGCAATCTTCAGGTTTTGACAACTTTCTTGCTAAAAGAGTTTTATATAATATGCCTAAACCGCGTGGTGATGTTAAGATCTCATCATCATTTTACGTGCTTTTGTTAAGCTAAATTCATTGACCCAATAGACATCCCACCAATTTAGCTTAATAAAAGCACGTAAAATGAAGACGAGATCTCAACATCACCACGCGGTTTAGGCATATTATATAAAACTCTTTTAGCAAGAAAGCTGTCAAAACCTGAAGACGGCCACTATAGACCGAAACATGTAGTGTTTCCATTGCTAATAAACACCATCATTTAGCCATATATTTATAGTTGTGTCTTTGACTGAATTTACCTCACCATATAACATAAGGCAGGGTTAAAAAGAAGCAGCTATTGGCTAACATTGTTCAGTAGGATAGTAGCCGACTATCTTCAATCAGTACCTCATTATAAATTTATTTTAATGTCCGTTACGCTACAGACGTTAGATATATAGCCTTTTTCTTCATATTTGTCATCAGATAAATGGGGCGGACGAACTTCCATTTTGCTGGGATATGTGGTTATGTGGTTATGTGGTTGTTTATTGTGAAAACCGCACAAGACACAAAAGTACATTTTCTGGGAAAAATTTGGAGTCCTTTATTTTTAAAACGTTCAGTACCTACGTACGCCTTTGATGTTCGAAGGTTTTAATGTGCAGCACAACGACGCCCCATTTTAAAACATGTTCATAGAGCGATACAAATTGTGTCAATCAGTTACCCTCTAATTATTACGAGTAATAAGAACTTTACACTTCGTACGGTAAATTTCCTCACTGTAATACACGGTTAAATGTAGTGGTAAACATTTCCCCGTATAATGAAGGAGTTTACCGGAAAAATACACTGAACCACCTGGTTGTGTCACTGTCTTTCTCTCTGTCTCTCGTACACACACACACACACACACACACACACACACACACATACACACAAATCTTACGTTTCTATGTGGAATTGAGTACCAGTACGTACAATTTCAATATGAACCGGACATGTTAATGTTAATATTCTCGCTCTTTTCGAATGGAAGTATCACTTATTCACGAGATGTTACGTGTTACGGTGGTGAAACTATTATTTTAGTCAATCGTTCGGTTTGTGAAGTTTCCAAGCTGCCGCATGATGAAGTCAGACCTGTATTATAGCTGCGTGAGCTTATTTTACTTTATCACCTTTTGTGTTACGCCTCCTTCTCTCCCACACCCCCTACCTATTCCCTTCTCTCTTCTCTTACAACTTTATATCATGAGCCATTGGTACACTCTTGTACAAAAATGCTTGTTTATGTTAGTCTTATTTTGGTCTGTGCTTTCGTATCATATCCATGTTACCTGGTAGATAATGCTCTGGATAATAACGCGGTTAGTAAAGTCACACAATGTGGTGCAATGTTTATATTATGCAACTAACAACTGAGCTACATGTTTCGATCCTACAAGGCCATCATCAGGCTTATAAAATAATGGTATTAGCCAAGGCACATGTGGCAATATTACCTACGGGATCCCGTGGTTTACAGTTTCAATTTACGTTAAAATACAGTATGTGATAAAATGGTATAAAATGCCGTTGTGATGTATTACACATCTATGGTTTAGTGTATGCGCAGTGTAGTTACGCATACACTAAATCATGTATGGATGTATTAACATGGATGTATTAACATCCGAAATATGTTGAGCATTAAATAATTAAATAATAAAGCAATTGACATCAAGTTGGTCTCTCTTTATTCAATTTTCTATCAATATTTATATAGTATAAATATGTTAGGTTAAACAAACTTCTATAAGCAGATATTCTAAACAGTTAACAACAAAATACAGAAGTGCTATACAATGTATAGGGGGTACACACAACAAGCCGGATGGTCACAGGTTCGATTCCTGATGGCGACATTTGAATTTTTTTGACTTAATCCTTCCGGCCACACTATGACCAGGGTAAAGACGGCCGGTGTGTTGGGCTGACAAACGTACCACATTAATGTGCAGAATGTCCCGAAATCTAAGAGCCTCGACATCCTGAAATAGGGCTGTTACAGGGATTGCTTTCTTTACTTTTGCTTTGTATAATAATTGTCCTTTTTTATTCACATTTTATTGCTGCGCCTTGCCTGAAAGACAGTAAATTAAATAATGCACCAGAAACGAGTTTTCGTTTAACTCGAAAGTTTTACATTCTTTGCTGTAAAGTACACGGTGTTTAAAAAATCTACAAAGGATGACCGACCACCTGTGACCTTTAATTGCCCCTGTTCTAAAAGATAAAACTATAAAAATATTCTAGAACTTAGAAATATATTTTTTTTACTCTTGTCATTTAACATGGAATTCAGAGTGATTAAGGGCCAACATACGAAAGTGTTTAAAACTGCGCAGAGAGTCACTTTTCATAACTTTAGGTGTGTTATCGTGACAGTAGTGTCACATCTGACATTAATAATATCTAAGTATTCGTGAATATATATTTGTTACTAAATAGAAAAACGAGTGCGTGATTCGTACATATCGAAAACTTATCTCTCTTTAACAAATTGGTTTTTGATAAAAAGTATCTAATCTTGAGACAAAATACAGGCTTATTCAAAATGATTGTCGGGGTTTTAACAACTTGTCATACACAATACACCTCGTTCTCCAGATACAACCCCTTGTGATTTCTTTCTATGGGGTTACGTCAAGGATCAGGTTTATGTTCCTCCTCTTCCCGCAAGTATCCCGGAACTGAAGGTTGTAACATGCTACAAACAGTTTGGAACGAACTCGATTATCGTGTTGATGTTTGTAGAATCACAAAGGGTGCACATTAGAGCACCTGTAAGTTATGTAACAAAAACTTGGAGTGTTGTTCTATTAAATAATAAAATACATACGCTCCTATCTGAAGTGTATTGTGTATGACAAGTTGTTAAAACCCAGACAATCATTTTGAATAACCCTGTATTTCGTTAATTCTTTGTTCTGAAACTACAAATTACGAAATTTTAAGCTCATGGTTCCGTGCTTCGTAATTCAATGTTAATAAAAATCCAACCAGATGCAACAGTATGCAGATATTTATTTACTGCAAAGCTACTCTACATGTTTCGGGTGTACCAGTATTATGACTTGTACCGGAGGCAGCGGTTACAGTTTTTAGTACTCCTGATGATGGGTGCTGTGACACCCGAAACACGTAGAGTAACTTTGCAGTAAATAAATATCTGCATACTGTTGCATCTGGTTGGATTTTTATTAACATTACAAATTACGAATTTCTTCTGCCTCCTCATCATTTTTTTTATTCCCCACTACTCGAAAAATTTTAACCTTTGAAAATGCTGCCCGTCTCACACGACCTCCCAACTTCCTAACTGACATGCTTTCTTGCCCGAGTTCTACAGCCTAATTCATTGCTGTCTTGAGCAATCCATTAGAGGGTCATCGAAAAAGATGGACGGGATTTGAAACCGCTATAACTTAAAAAGTACTAGACGGATTTACAAGTTTGGCATCTTAAAATGTTCGGAAAAGTTTAAAGTTTTGGACTTACCTTAGTACATTTCAATACGTACACCGTTTGTAGCTCTGGAGACGTCCAAACGAAATTCTTTCTCTGCCACGTTTTCTGAATCATGTCTCATGTAACAGTTTCAATGGCTGATGTGATCCTTTCTTGCAGGTGCTGGATATTCCTTATCTTCTCAGCACACACAATGTTCTTAATGTACCCCCACAGGAAAAAATCAGGTGGAGATAGATCTGGGCTTCGAGGTGGCCAGGGTATTGGTCCACCCCTTCCAATCCAGGCAAAAGGGAATCTGTCATTTAAAACGTCAGTCACAAAGCAACTGAAATGGGGAGGAGTTCCGTCTTGCATAAAAATAACCCTACTTACAGTTCCTTGTTCGAAGGTTTCAATCTGTGGAAACACGTACTGTTTAAGTTAAAGCGGTTTAAAATCCCGTCCATCTTTTTCGATGACCGTGTATTAGGAATCAATCCTACGCTGCCTGTCCTGTCTTCGGTATGTATCAACGTCTTCTGCTATATCAGATACGATAAGAACCTATGTAATTTTAAGGTGCGTTCGCATAATTGTGAAAAGCGACTATTAGCTTCGTTATGTCCGTCCGTCCGTCCGCATGGGACAACTCGGCTCCCACTGGACGGATCTTCATGAAATTTGATATTTGAAAACTTTTAGAAAATCTGTCGAGAAAATCCAAGTTTCTTTAAAATCGGACAAGAATAGGGCGTACTGTACATGAAGACCACTATACATTTTTTATTATATCTCTCTTATTTCTTCTTAGAATGAGAAATGTTTTAGACATGGCTGTAGATAAAATCAATTTTGTGTTCAGTTTAACTTTATTTTATGAAAATCTTGCCTTTTATGAGATAATGTGGAAAAATGTGGTAGAGCCAGACAGGCCACAGATGACAATATGACGCATGATCATTGCATGCTGGGTACCTAAAGCTACAAATACACACACTCTGGTGTGTAATAGTCATTGCTTTTCCACTGCAACAATGGTTGTACGAACGAGCCTCCATGTTACGGTATACGTACATTGCCTGCCTTGTTTCATTCTCCATTTGTTTCCATCGGTCACATCGCACACCAGTGTGTAAAATCTCACTCCTGTTTATGCAATCTACTTTTGTCCGTTCTTTTTTATAATCTACATTTCGGATGCACGTGTTAAGCAATCTGTTGTAAATTTATAGAATTTCAAAATTTAGTTTTTGTAATATTGTAAACAAAATTTCTTCGATTTAACACATTTTATTAGAAATATTTGTATTACTCTTCAATGAAAAAATTTAACTAACAATATTTAAAATTTCATTTACGGCCTCTGACAGAATGTACTTGTTTTGAGTGATCATACTAATAGGTAATTAATATTTAAAAATAAAATCACTGATTAGCCTCAGAAGTCTATGACATCTACTGCTACAGTGTTTTATGTACACAAAATGCAGAGTATTGCATGTAAAGTAAGGGCCAAACAAGAATACACTTAACATGTAAAAGTGAAATATTTAAGAATTCAAGTTCCTTATTATTTAAATAGGAGTCCCATACTTGCGACGATAAAAATATTTCATTTTAAGCCTCCCATCCATACAATCTGACATCTGCTTTAATTTTATCAACCCATATTCTTCTCTGTTTTTCAAAGCGATATTTCCCAAGAATTCACCAACAAATCTCCTTATGCATTCATTATTTCTCCATTTTATACACAATCTTACTTAATCATGGATTCCGAGATTTCCTTCTTCATAATTAATAGTTAGTAAGACAAATAAAACTGGGTCAACAGAAGAAGCAGTGCCGAGATGGAGTGTTGGGCTATATTCAGTGGTTGGAGGATTAGTGGATACAAAATTACAAAGCAAAACAATACAGAAGATAAAAGACTGCCGACAAAAGAAATGACGTCAGCCTGTCAATACCTGAAAATAAGATGAATGAAAAATACAGAATGCACGAGATCTTCAGGTGTACTGTGCTGTGTAGTGCAGCACTGAGAAATGGGCGTGAGAGGGCAGCAAACGTACTGTGACCCGGTTTTAAGATATCTGCCTAAGGGACAGAGGAAAGTACAGCAGCGTCGATCGGAATAATCGCCGGTCACGATTCCAGACACTTACATCTCACCGTGACGTCATGACGCTGAGCTCTGGCGTGAAGCTGTCCTGAAACTATTGTGAACTAGCTTAACTTGAAATATTAAATTGGGTATTTTTTAAATGAATAGTTATAAAATCATAATGTTGAAAAAATGACAGGTGGTTTAAGTCATTCCAGTATAACGTAATTAGAAACCTCTTTGTTAGCTTAGGAAATGATTATAAATATCAGTAATCATAAAATGTCAATGTATATTCTCTATTTACACTGTATAGCCATATCAATTTTAACACATAACAATTACTATACTCATGAGGAACATAACTACAAACAATACGTCTTACGCGTTGATAAACGGTCAGGTCAAATCAATAATTAATATATTATGAAGTAAGTTATTTGGTCGGTTCTAACTATTGTGTTGCATTACATATCGCTGAGTTAAGCTGTCAAGTTGACAGGACAACATGTGTCGTTATTTTCCCATATCTAATGTACAAGTATGTGGTCTGTATGTCTGGAGGACAATCGGGAAACGAACACTCCGAACTGTCTCAACTGGAGAAACGTTTTGATATTCACATTTTAAATATTAACTTCCCCGCTACATTCATAGTACCGAGTGACTTCCAGATTCGCCGCCATCCCTTAGGGACTGATTACGACTTAGTTTTTGAGCATGACCCTGGTTGATAATTATCACATTACAATTTTTGCTGCAGTTTCGTATATGAGCTACTGACATCCTCAGGACATCTAGTGTAAACTTAATGCTTTTCTGGCATTGACGAATTTGACATTCAGAGGAACGTGCATCGTGATATATTCTTATAATGAAACCAACGAGATGCACTAATTTCTCAAATTTATTTTTGGAATAAAACTCTACATATTTCGGACAGTTTCTCTGTCCATCATCAGGAATTTAGCACTGTACACACAGATGGTTTATGTCATACAGGTATTGCTGACAGCTTGCTCCCAAGCTGTCAGCAATACCTGTATGACATATGCCATTGCTGTGTGTACAGTGCTAAATTCCTGATGATGGACAGAGAAACTGTCCGAAATATGTAGAGTTTTATTCCAAAAATAAATTTGAGAAATTAGTGCATCTCGTTGGATTCATTATAAAAATAAGAATTGATGTTTCTTCTCTACTTAATCGAACAATTGTGGAGTGGAGGTCCAAATCCGCGTCTTCTTAATCTCGGTACTAGATGGAATTGAACGTTCAGCTTCAAGCCCCAGTGGCCTTAATGGCGACGAAATTCCCCGCACTCCGTATTACACAGCAGGCTGGAAAGCTTCTGGATCTTCACGAAAAGAAGGAAGTATCTTGTATTTACCAGGAATCATACCACGATTCATTGTCTATCAGACCCTTAGCATTGCAATTATTATGCAAGTTTCCTCGTTATAACAAAACTCTTGATAA
>Ga0123355_10010403_pt1 | contig 14258 bp, 14 predicted proteins | sample TergutEmb28metaG_3_FD_89872 | JGI IMG/M metagenome (GOLD analysis project Ga0123355, IMG submission 89872) | Embiratermes neotenicus P1 segment gut microbial communities from Petit-Saut dam, French Guiana - Emb289 P1 | ecosystem: Host-associated > Arthropoda: Insects > Digestive system > Gut ...
AAAGGGAAAAGGGGGGGAAAAAAAAATGGTACTTCATTATTAAAAAAATAAAAAAAATTTTTTGGGGGGCAATTTGGTAAAAAATAATTAAAAAAAAAAAAAAAAAAAAAAAAAAAAAACTTTGCTAGCCAGCTATCTGAGAGCCAGAATATTTTTCCTTAACTGCAAAAATTTTAAACTTACATCCAGTCTATAATTAGTCAGTAAAGTTTTACATATACTGCTCTTTAATCCATATGCTTCAGCACCTGGCCAAATGAATGTTACAATATCTTTCTCATCATTTCCCACATGCACCTTTGAAGTGTTACTGCTGGCACTGCCCCTCATCATGGAAAAATCTGCCCACTCATTCAAGATGGAATCACAAAAGGCAGCTAAGTGCTTTCAAGTCTTCTGTAACGTGTCACTCTGTCAATGGCTGAGTGGTTCTGTACATTTCAAAAGACTACAGTGCCTTAATCTTCATGGGTCAAGAAGACACAATGATCCTTCCAAACACAGGGAACCACCAACACCCCCTCCCCTCATCACACCGTTTCATTACAAAAGACTTGAATCCTCAGCGACACCTCAGCCAAACCTCATATCTTGAACGGCATTTAAGGTAAAACAAATTATGTTAACTCTGAGAAACAATGGAACTGATATAATAATTGGAAAGTGATGAAGATACAGCTTAGTAACAAGACCAGATCATCAGACATTCCACACTGCATGACATCAAAGCTCAGTGGACTGGTTTACTTAACTTTATATCTTTGATAAGCAATAGGCAAATAACTGTCATGAATGCTGAAGTCAAACATGGTGCAGCTCAATTAGGTTTTCTATAAGCAGTATTCCTACATACTTCAACAAGTTCCAATTTCTGAGCCTTTATTCACAGAAAGCTACATGTTTTTAATTTAATAACACAGGCAGTGTACCTTTCATGCAATCATTGTTGCAGTAGAAGAGCAACAAGTATTAAACATTCTGAGTGCATGTTTGTTGCCTTTGTTGTCCAGAATGCTAAGAACATGGGCCTATTACATTGTCATCTGTGGCCTGTCTAGCTCTAACATATTTTTCCACATTACCTCATAAATGGCACAATTTTTTGGGGGGAAAAAAGTTACTCTTCATAAAATGTGTGTTTTGATTTTCTCTACAACTCCTGTAAGAAACATTTTTCAATCTAAGAATTCCACACAATGCAACTAGTATTACTGTCAGATTTTAATCAGAATGGAATTTTCTGGACACATTTTTTAATAACACTCAAACAGCAACATTCGCAAAAATTCATCCAGTAGGAGTCAAGTTTTCCCATGTTGACAGATGGACTGACATCATGAAGCTAACAGTTGCTTTTCAAAATTCTTCCAAATTGCCTAGTAATAAATTGAAGTAAAACCTACACTTTTCCCAATGAATGGCTAGCATGTTTCAAACTGTGACATAAAATCGGAAAAAAAACTGTACAGTCCAAAAGAAAATAAATCAGCTGATCATGACGTAGATGAAAGTTACTGTGCAATTTTTTGAAAATCAATGATCACACCTAGCACTACAACCATATGCTGATAAACTGGACTGTTTTGGGAATACTGGCCTACGGAAACAATGGCTGGTGCAAATAAAATGATCACTGAAAGCTTCACAACAAATAACAATAGTCTGTCAATCCTCATCTATGTAATGCACCTCGAGTAAACCTCTTAACACAAAGATTATCACTATTGAATTTTTTACTTCTCAGCTTTGGCTGGGAAATATTCACCTATCCTGGGATGTAGTAATCAAGAGGATTAGGCTCGGTGGTCTTACTTGTAGCGTAAAAAGTTTCTTACAATTTGAACATGTGCCAAGAACTAGATTTTTGCAGTTGTATATATGTATTCGGGTGCAAGTTATGCCTTGTTAGACTTTGTGATATTGACTTTGGAATTACTCCCGTAAATGATATTACTATCGGGATCACTTGTGCTTAATATTATTATTATTATTATTATTACTACTGCTACTACTACTACAATGTTGCCATCTCCTGTCACAGGCCCTTTCTTCCTGGTACTCTTGAACCAACAGCGATGCCCACGGCTCAGGCTTCAAGTTTCAGACTACAGCACTTTCTGTATTATGAGTGATGTTCCAAGTACAGCCTTCATTTGTAGTGAATCTATTGAATGTTTTCCTGGTATCGTTTCCAAATATTTCCTTAAACATTTCGTTGCTATTCTGGTGGCTCCACTTATCACTGGTACAATCATACATTTCAGGTTCCACATTTGTTGTATACCTACATATAAACTCTTGTATTTTAGCTCTTTATTACTATTATTATTATTATTATTATTATTATTATTATTATTTGGTGGTGTCATCATATCCTGTCAAAGGCCTTTCCCTCCTGGAACTTCTCTTGAACAAATGGTGATCCCCATCAGCTCACTTCAAGTTTCAGACTGCAATACTTTCCACAGTGTGTGATGTTCCATGTATATTATTATTATTATTATTATTATTATTATTATTATTATTATTATTATTAGGTATTTCATGCCCCTGACAGCGAGCTTGTCTGGAAACATACTCACTGATTTCCCTTTCAGATGTCACGATTACGATCTCAATGGATCAATTACTAACAAAAAATCTAACAGAACAAGATGGGGACAAGCTACGGGCTGGATGGTCCTCAGAATTCCGGTGGGGAGCGAGATTCTCCGCACCTGTCCAGACCAGCCCTAGGGCCCATCCACCCTCCTCTACAATGTGTACCGGATCTCTTTTCCAGGGGCAGAGGGACTGAGGTGTGGTGATGACCACCCACCCCCATCTAGCACCACTACTCCCCCTTTGGACTTTCATGGTCTGTTCTAGGACGAACTTTACTTGTTGAACACAAATCTTCAGGGATGTAATGCCATGTCAGCTGACAAATAGTTACCAATGTTTTGACACAGCAGTCTCCAACATTTTGGTAACTATTTATCAGATGACATGGCATTATCATCCCAGAAGCCTGAATTCATCAACAACTCTGCGAGAACTTTGTATCTTGGAATCAAACTAGATATCTACAAAAATGGGTTCTTGAGAACATTTTAAACTTCTGAAGGCAGCATACAGTAGTGGATATTACTGTCAACACAGCTTGGGCACGGAATACTGTGCAAATGAAACATTTGCAGAAAATTAAGGCCAAGTGATGTGCTCACGGAAGGAAATTCTGATGAAGAGGAGTGTTTGGGTTTGATCATCACAAACAAGAAAAACCAAATTACAGAAACTACTATCAGCCTGCAACATGCCCTCAAAAAACTTGACAAAGCACGTGTCAATGTTAATGCAAAGCCTATTGTGACCCACTCTTGAACCAACTACCAAACCACAAACTGTACTGTCTCCGTGTACTACTTGTAATTCTACTGACATTCACAGCGACAATGGAAACTCTGGTGGTTACAGTTTAGCACTAGAGCAGAATAGGGACATTAAAAATTACATTATATCACATCCAGCCAAGAACACTCAGGCTGAATATCAGCAGACATGTAAACTCATTACATAAATTGCAGCACAGTACTGGAACATTATTCAGCTTAACAGCAAAACCTATGCTCAAGACACTCTTTCCATTAAACAATATTTTTGTAGTTACACTTGAGAAACTCAACATGTGACATGAATTATGGTCTGAGGCCGTAGTGACAAAACTTAACACTGGATTTACATACCACAAAACCTTGACAGTTTCCCTTCCAGGAACGAAATAAAAATTTCTCAACCTTTCTCTCAAATACCGTCAAGCAATAACCATGTATCAACGGCAAAGTCTGCCCTCCTACAGCATCAGCAATTACCACACACCTTGAATAAACATTACAATAGCAGAAACCCACACTGCTTGACTCTTCTCATTTACTCAAACTCTTTCAGTATGTATTTACTACCTATAATAAAACTTCAATGCACACAAATGTCAAAAATGCATCTTAAGTCTTCAATCAAATAAAAAGACACCTGACAATTCACGTCTTCTGGGATGTCATGCTGTCTTCTTTGTTGTTTCCCATTACTTCAAGGGTTTATGGTCCAAGAACAGCAAGCAAGGTTAACATGTGGAAATATATGGGTCTGCTGGTCTGGTTTATACCTTGCTCCTTCACTGCACGTCTAATTACACCCCTTGTCATGGCCCACCTAAATGTCCCCTGCTGATTCACCCATCTTTCCTAAATTTCAACAACCATACTAACAGACCTGTATTGCCACCTGCCCTATTTTTGGCATTCCTCTTGGACACCTCAACCCTTGAAGCTTAATGCACTACATCTTTACAAAATGTTGGAAACACCTACCTGGAAACACAGTGTCACATCCCAGAAAACCTGAAGCATCAACGAAACTGCTGTGGAAATCTGAGATCTCACATAAATATGCCTGTTTGCAACAACTTCTGCCAACAAAAATGCTAAACTTTATACACATTAACAGCATGATGGAAATTAACACTCATCACTCATGCCTGTGTTTATGTTTTATCATGTCCCATTTCTGTGTAAACGCTCGGCCACACTTTTCACACATAAATGGTTTCTCTCCTGTATGTATCCGAACATGACAATCAAGCTGAGACTTCTTACAAAAGCATTTCTCACAAAAAGAGCATGAATACGGACGAATGTCCAAATGAATCTTAGTATGAGACCGTAAACAGTTCACTGATCGGAATGTCTTACTGCATGCAGTACACTTGTATGGACGTTCACCAGTATGAAGTCGTCTGTGGTTGTCATGTGCCTGCTTACAAGGAAAACACTTTCCACAAACATCACATCCAAAATCCATATGGGCACCATGTACAGTCTTCATGTGATAATCTAGGCTTGTTTTTTGCCGGAACTGCCTCTCACAGCTAGCACAAGAGAATGGGCGTTCTCCTGTATGACTCTGCATATGCACCTTTAGCTTACCTTTGTCTGATAATTCCTTTTTACATACACTGCACTGAACCTCTGTACCTAATTTCTTTCCCTCATCTCTGTTATGTATCTTTGAATGTACTTTCAAGTTCTTAAGCCAACGAAATTTCTGTCCACAAAGGTGGCACTGGAATGGCCGGGCCTCAGAGTGAGCATGCAAGTGTATGTTCAGACTGTGAGCATTGAAAAAACTCTTCCCACACTTATCACACACAAATTGCCTTACACCAGTATGCAGAAGCTGGTGGTTCTTGAAGTGTGTCTGACTCTTGTACATTTTGCCACATTTCTCACATGTTCGGAGAAATTTGCTGTCACTGAGATGGACTCCTTCTGTATGGCGGGTCAATGCACTTTTGTCATTAAATGTTGTTCCACATAAGTGGCAAAGGTAATTTCTGTCATTCTCATGTACCAGTAAATGTTCTTCTAATTCACCAGCCTTGTGGAAAGCTTGTGAACAAATATTACATGTTAGCAAGGAATTATTCCTATGGTAGACTGAATGCTTGAACAAAGCTGCAGCAGATATGAACCCAATTCCACAATATTTGCATTCAAAAGGGTGTTCACTACCATAAATGTTGTCATCACGATCTGTTTCTGCAACATGACCTAACAACTTCGTTCGTTTCTTTGTGCTTTGGCCCTTCATCAGTTTCACTGATTGTAACTTTAAATCACAATGCACACATTGGCATCCATCCTTATGTTTATCCATTTCTTCACTATCAAAATTTAACTCACAACGAGCTTCACATTTTGCATAGGAATACCCAAATTGATCTTTGTGACTTATAACATCCTCCTCTGATAGTTCTATACCATGCATAGCCAAATGTGACAAAAAGAGTTCCTTGACAGTACAAAATCGTTCATCGCACACCTGACAATGAAAAACACCATCAGAGTGAGAATCAGATATATGAGACAGCAAATCACTTTTATTCTCAAAACACTTCTGACAATAGCTGCACACATGTCTATCTGGTATCCCAATGACATCTTCATTGTCTTCTGACTTCCCAAACATTCCTTGAAGTTCAAAATATTTAACTGCATTGTGAGGAATGTGTTGGTGAAACCTGGAAGATAAAGCGTCCAGTAAGGGGTCACATTCTGTGCCAGACACATACATTGCTGGCACTTTCCTCTGAGCCAGTGCTTTTTAATATCCATATTACTTAATTCACAATTATGTAAAATAAGAAGCATCCTTATTTTGAACAATCCAGCAAGAAACAACACTGAACAAGACATAACCCTGAAAAGTGATAATCGTGACATAAATTCAATAACTGCAGAATTAGAAATATCAGGTGGGCTGCCAGATTTACCCCAAATAATGACGTGCAGTCATAATGCCTACTGTTTTTTATTGCTATTTACATGCAAGACAGTGGAAGCTGCATAGAACTTCACAACAATCCTGAAGACATAATCAGTTTTAAAAATATTCTTCATTCCTGCCAAGAGTCTGATTTCACCTCTGAAAAAGAACATGCACTCCTACAGTAAGTAATCCTTCCTCTACAGCAGCAGCAATACAGCATTCTGCGTTGCGTCTTCAGCAAATGATGTGCTCGCAGGCCATCTTTCAATGTACCAAACAGGTTAAAAAAAATGACGGTGCAACATCAGGACTGGATGGTGGATACTGCACTACTGTACAATCAAATTCTGTAACAGTTTCACATTTGTGAGTGACCTGTAGACATGGAGCAACAATACTTCTGGCACCATTCCATGAACTTCCCTGAGATAAGGGTTCAAAATGGTGGACAAAGCTTAGTAATTCCTGTGCCTGTGCTCACTGTTTGGTGCCACAAATGCTGCCAGATGCACACAGAGGCAAGGAAAACAATCACAACTGACATTTTGAACAGATGTGGTACAAGGGGTGAAGGCCTCCTGTTGCAAACTATCACAGGAGATGCAACCAGGATCAACCATGTTGCACACAAATCCAAGCAGCCATCAATGCAATAGCACCTCACAACACCTCCATGGAAGACATTCAATTACTAGGACTAATCATACCCACTGTATGCTACAATAAGACAGGTGCTTTTGTGCAATGATTGTCTCTGGAGACAACAGTGGAACTCTGAGTGCTAACAAATCCCAATGCCTGCCTTTTTCAAGCTTTTCAAACAAGAAAAATACCTGAAGTGTTGCTCCTCCAAGACAATGCCAGGATACACAACAATGTGCACACCACCACAGCCATCAGAAAATTTGGATGAATAGTTTTGATACACCCACCATATAGTTCTGATCTCACCACCAAATTTAATACTGGTTTGCTCCTCTGACAGACAGTGTACAAAACCATTACATGAATAGGCACTGCAGAATGCCATATGACAGTGGCTGCAGAGTAAGAGGTGCAGCATTTACTAGGCACTAATACTGCTAACAGGGTCAGAGGCTGTACTAAAAAATAACTATGCCTTCTGTAATGCAGTAGTAAAGCATGTTTTGTGATATATTCAAATGTTCAAAGTGCAAATAAAAAAAAGTGTTTTCTGTAAGGATATTACAGCATTATTCTTAGAAAACAGTTCTTCATAAAAAATAGGTCAATGATATTAAGTGCCAGGAACTGGTAACTTTTTATGTTCTGACTTATTCTTCATATTTTAGGGTTAGGTACATATTTATGGAAGCAACAACTATAGTTCAATTCAGTTTAATTTAAGATATACCACTGTCATATACTAACATTCAATGTATGTTGCATGCTCAAAACTATCAACTCTGAGACTTGAAACTTCAAACATTCAAAACTATCCCTCTTCTTGCTGTAGGTCATAAGGCAGCAGAGCGTACAGTCAAGTCACTGCAAGGTGGTCTGGTCCAGTTCCTGGTATAAGTTCATTTTTCTCCCCTGTGACAATACAGTAAACACCTACTACCCAGCATTCCATGTGCCGTGATACAGTAACTGCACTGACAGCAAGTGACACATCTTTATCAATAATGCTGACCTAATCCTGAAGCAAATCAATCCACTAGTCAAGAGTGAATGTTCTGGGCAACAGTACACATCTCAACACTGCACACAGTTCCGGTGGATTCAAATCAACTGGTAGTTTCCATCAGCAGCTCACAAGATAGAATGTACACACTCCACTCACTGGGAACTTTGGCAAAGCACGGTGCAAACCCCTGACCATATCCGTAATGTCAGTCAAAAAGACTGCATGACAATTCCACCAGACACCAGACACACGCCCTAAGTAACCTGCAGCCTTACAATGTTCACCCAGTAATGTTGCCAATTTCAAGTTCACTTATACAAATAACTGCCAACAGGATATGAGCATTTCTCCAGACTGAGAGTTACAGAAGCTCATCCATGTCACCCACCATTAAAAATCAGTTATCATAACAAAGACTTATTAGAAGAGTTCTGCAAAGCATTGATGCAAATGATCTTGTTTGCTTTCTTACAAGTACTGAATACACAAACTTTTAAGTTCAAAGGCTGTTGTGTGTCAAAATTGGTAACTCACTGTCACAGCAAATCAGTATGTGTTTAGACAAATATGACACAAAACAAATGCAATAATAACAATCCCTAAAACCTATGTCTGTGCCAATATACATTACAGACATGAGTTACTTTTCCATAACACTAGAAGTTTTTAGTATCTGAATTAAATACACAGGAGATACTATCAAAAAGAACAGTTGACAAATTCTGCCATATCCATGGAATAATTCTGTTTCCCAGGAATGTAACCTTTGCCTTATGGTATCCCAGATTTGCTAAGCAGATGATCACTATAAGTAGCAGGCAGCCCTAACAACTACACATTCTTAATACAAGAGGGGCATTATCTGTAATTTAATCCTCTTATAATGTACTTAAATAGAGCAGATTGCAATTTAAATTGAGGCTGCATAACAAAGGCCATAATAGGCAACCAGCATTTCAAGCATCACAATGCATAACAGGCACACATCACCACACACACCACAGGGTTAATACCTTAATCAGATGTGTTACAACAGCTGGAACTTAAGATTCCAATTTCTGGGATGTGATGCTGCATTAGTTGGCAGGTAGTCCCAGACATTTTGAAGATCACCATGCCTTCATCTCCAGAGAAAAGCAGTGCACAAGGAACCCTTATGTAGGAAAACAGTGTGTTGTTCAGGTAAGGTTAATGCAGGTAGTGGACTGCAACAGTGTGCGGCAAGTCAACAAAAATGGGATGGTGATGGGTGGATGGCACTGAAGATGAAGGCAGTACAACACTTCAAAAACACTGGGAACAATAATCTCCCAACAATACAGCTTCACATCCCACAACACTGTAATCTTCAACAGCCCTGTAAGAACCTCAAATCTTACTGGAACTTATCACTTCAAAGCAGTACACGAAAGTCAAATGAGAAGACAAAACATACTGCGGAACTGCAAGCCGACCAAGCAAACAGATACATCATACTTGTACCAACAAAAAATTTCCCAATGGTGAAGACAAGGAATTATGGAAGTGACATACTACTAAGTATCAAACCCAAAATCCAGCTAGACACTCTTCGACATTTTGCAGAACAGATACATCTCTTGCCTCTGCCAGGAAACAAATCACATTATGTCTGGCCTGTAGCCTCTTCACTATGCTATGCTACTGGTTCCCCTCATGATATATGATGTTCATATAACAGGATGAAAACTTTTCACAAGACTAACAAGTACATTAATTAAGAAGTCTGTCATATAACACTTCCCAGGTTAAGATAAGAAAACTGTTATAACATACTAAAAAAGAGAAATATGTAACTGACAATTTCTTTAATTGAAATGAGAGACAAACAAGAAGAAAGTGTTATATCTTTATTTGATATGTAGGTACAAGCAAAGAAATTCCACAGCAAAGTTCAGAGGACAAATGAAACACTACTATACTACATATTGCAAGACACAACACAAACTGAAAGGATCATCAAAGTACAGGGTGAACACAAAAACACTCCTTGATTTCAAGTAGTTATAAAATCAAAACTTACTGGAATATTCTTACAAAATTGGTGGCTACAGTTGCATAAACTCATACAGTTTCATGTGGTACCACACACAATGTGTCCCCCTCTTGTTACTTGGCAAACATCAATGCGATAATCTAGCTCGGACCAGACTCTCTGCAGCATATCCTGCGCGACCGACTTGACAGCTACAGTGATGCGTTCCTGCAACTCATCCACGGTTGCGGGTTGTGGAGGTACATAGACTCTGTCTTTCACGTACCCCCAAAGGAAAAAGTCACAAACGGTCAGGTCCGGTGATCTCGGGGGCCACTTGCAGAACACCTGGTCATTTTGTTCAGCACAGCCAATCCATCTGTTTGGCAAGTGCTCGTTCAGAAACATGCGGACAGCAAGATGCCAGTGCAGTATCTGCAGTCCCATATTTATAAAAATATTCCAGTAAGTTTTGATTTTATAACTACTTGAAATCAAGGAGTATTTTTGTGTTCACCCTGTATATTTTAAAATGTGACATACTAATAGCAAAAACCATAAATGAGACAAAATACTAAAACTATGCACCTTCTGCTCTAATATTACAACTCAAAATGGCCAAAACAGAATATTCATAACAATTCTCTTCATGGAATGTACTGTAAATGTATCTGGCAACATTTTTCTACCAATTTACAAGCATACTTTTACCTGCTTCATAAAGAAACTAATCACGTTACACAATACTGATAATTTGAATGACAGTAATAGTCAGCATTTAGATGATATAACATAAAACAGTGTAATTTTGCCAAATATAATACAGCAGCTTTGTAACTACTGTTTGCCCAAGATAACAAACAGCAATGGATATACATATGCAAATTAATGATACATCAGCTGCAGGCAAAACAGAAAAATCTTCATTCACTCTTCTACATTTCTAAAGTACCATTGTAATTTCAATTCTATATTCAATGAAGCTTTTGGGTTTGTACAGTGGTTACTCATCAAACGATTGTCCTTTCAGGGTCTCTTCACCACTTAGTGTGTTGAACGCACGGACATTTCAGGGCAACGTTCTGCCTCCATAAACACAGCGACTAGCTGCTGAAGATGGATGCTGCAGTAATGGGAAGAGGAATGTGAGTTGTATAAGAAAGATTGAGGAAATCCTGGTCAATCAAAAGCTGAGGAACAGTAAGGCCATGATAGGGCTTCTGCAGAACCAGTGGAATTATCTGAGTTCCAAGTATTGCCATCCTAGGGACCAACAGTGAAATATGAACAGGTGGCCATATACAGTGAAATATGAACAGGTGGCCATAAACAAGTAATAAGGTGGCGGCAGGACCTTCCTCTGTAATATGGTAACAAACTTGGTACATGCAAACTCTTAATGATACAGCGAACATGGTCAAAATCAGACATTGTAGGAACTACTGATAATATTTCAAATCAGATACAAAAATTTGGCAAAATTACCGTATTATCCATCTGAATGCAAAACTGCGTCATTTATGCCTTGCGGAAAGTCAATGGGAGTTCAAATAACTTGTTACAACTTTAAACACGTACAAGAAACAACACCAGACTAATATTATATTACACATCATTTTAAATAAGTGCAATTCATGAGAGCTGTCAGTAAGTCACCAAAGCATATATAACATTTCTGTACAGCCTATACAATGACCCACCTTCTCATTCCTGCTCTCTATCGATTATGTATTTGCATATGCTTAGTCATATCATTCTTCTGGGCAAAACATCTACCACAAATTTGGCATGCATAAGGTTTCTCCCCCGTGTGTGTTCGAATATGGACTATAAGATGCGGACGGCGACGGAAACATTTTTCACAGTATGGACATGGATAAGGACGCATATCTGTGTGTACGCGTTCATGAATACGGTGCTGCTGTTGGGTTCGGAAAGTCTTACCACAGGTGTCACACTGAAAAGGTTTTTCACCTGTGTGAATGCGCATGTGATTGTCTTTTGTGGCTTTGGCCGTGAAACTCTGATGGCATATTTCACAAGTGAAGTCCTTAGCTCCATCATGAACAACACGGATGTGCCTTGTCAGGGCTCCTGACTGCGCAAATCGTTTCTCACAAATATGACACTCAAAATTACGTTCCCCAGTATGACTTATCTGGTGCGCCATCAGAAGACTTGGTGTTGGCCAGTCTTTACCACAATAATGACACTTGAACATTCCTGCTGGTCTTCTCCTAATGCGTGGCTGAATCAACAATTTATGGTTCATGGCATGTGTCAAGACATGGCGATTTAGATGTGACTTCCTTTTGTACGTTGCACCGCAAACAGAACATGAGAATGGTCGCTCATTTGTGTGGCTAATCATATGATCCAGCAAGTCCTTTTCATTTATAACCATTTTATCACAAGTGTTGCACGAAAAAAAAGTCCCATGAGTTATCATATGTTCTTTGATTTCAGCCTTTGTAAGAAACTTCTCTCCACAAATATCGCATTTCTGCTTCCGTCTAGCTCTCCCAAAATGAGCTCTCAGATGATCTTTCAAACTGGGTTTCAATTTATACATTTTGCCACATATTGAGCACATGTACCTCTGATTATCGCCCTCTGTTAAAGGATGGGACATCTCAGATGCCGTACCTTTGTTCAGTGTGTGTGTACAATGATGCATGTGCCTTTTCAAAGACGACGACAGCATGAAACTTGCTCCACAATGCTTGCAATAAAATGGAGAAAAGCCGGTGTGCATTCTAAGGTGAGTCAAGGATACAGCATCACTTCGGAAATACTTTGAACACCGCTTACACTGCAATGGCTGGTTAACCAATACACGTTTGGCATGACACTTGCCACCAACTATTGCACATTTCAAAATGCATATTCTAGGGGCCCTAACCAGACCCGTAACCGAAGCCCTATATAATTTTAAAACAGGCTCATGCTCCAATTCCCTTCTGTTTGCAATGCATTCATTTCTCTCAGTCTGAATATAATCATGCTCAGTTAAAACACTTGAATTTGTGTTCCATTCTACATGATGTTTACTTGCTGATTCCTCTCCCAATACATAAACTGCAGCATCAGCAGATGCAGCTTTTGTGACCTGTACATCATTTTCAAGCTCCTTCACATCACATAAATAGTATTCCTCATCATCATCATCAGTCTTTATCCAAATCGAGTACAACTGTTCATTTGCTCTTTCAGATTTAACATGAGTGTCAACTTGCACAGAATGTAAAAGGTCCGAGTTACCAAATGCTTGCAACGTGGATGGTGCTGCTTGTGTGAAGTCAGTTTTTCCAAATCCATGTGACCTGCAACACAAAGTGTGCAGAATGGTTACTGAGGTCACTGCACCATGTGCATGCTCTGGATCATCCATCTTTGGATCCTGCAGTACCACCACTCAAATCACAGTTTCTCAGTCTCCAACAATTAGCTACGCACTTCAACTATTGTGACACAAACATGTATATTCTGAGAGCCAATCCTGTAAAACTCCTTACAAAATGCTGTGTGTGGGCAACTGTCACACCACCATACAAAACTCAATTTTGGAATACTTTGCAATAACTAGCTGCCATTCAGACCAGAACCTTTAATCCACCTGCGTGCTATCTAAGAATACATTTATATATAAAAAATTACAATTTTTCCAGATGTGAAACTTGGTCTCTTACAATGTGCTAAGACCAAAGATTGTGAGTGCTCGAGAGCAGAATGCTGAACAAAGAGGAGAAAGAAAAAGGAGACTGGAGAAAACTGCATAATGACGAGCTTCATAGTTTGTACTAACAACCAAATATTCAAATCAAGGTTAATTATATGGTTGGAGCATATGGCATGTGTGGAGAAGTAAATGCATATAGGGTTTTGGTGGGGATACATATTCAAAACAGCCTTGGATTGGATGGAAGGATAATATTGAAATGGATCTTACAGAAGTAATGAAAAACTCATGTAACACCAACAAAGGCAATATTCTATAATTTTTGTGTACTATCTTTCACAAAGCACCTAGGTTTCAGTATTAACACATACAGCAAAAACATAGGTCACTATAAGCATACATAACTTGTGGTATTAAGAGTGCACAAGTTTACAGGTTTTGGTCAAAATGATATGTAGTAGTAATAGTAGTGTTAATAGTAGTAGTAGTAATAAAAGTAGTCATAATAGTAGTAGTAATAGTAACAGCAGTAGTGGTAGTAATAGTGGAAGTGGTACTAGTAGTAGTTAGCGGTAGTGGTAATAGTAGTGGTTGTAGTATAGACAATAGTAGTTGTAGTAGTACTAGTA
>Ga0123355_10010405_pt1 | contig 14258 bp, 10 predicted proteins | sample TergutEmb28metaG_3_FD_89872 | JGI IMG/M metagenome (GOLD analysis project Ga0123355, IMG submission 89872) | Embiratermes neotenicus P1 segment gut microbial communities from Petit-Saut dam, French Guiana - Emb289 P1 | ecosystem: Host-associated > Arthropoda: Insects > Digestive system > Gut ...
AAAAGAGAAAGAGAAAGAGAGAGAGAGAGAGAGAGAGAGAGAGAGAGAGAGAGAAGCAGTAAGTAATGCAGTTGCAGCCCATTCAGATACCAAGAGGAATATTGCAGGGGACTGCCTTTTGCCATTACTCTTTTGTATAGCACTTATTCAATTAACAAACGAGCTGAGCAGAGCTGACAGTGGATATCAAGTAAACGGAACTGAGAGAAAATAAGTCACTTATTGTATATGAATGACCTGAAACTGCTCGTACATAGAAATGAGGACAATTTGGAGAATGAAATAAAAATTATGAAAGCAATTAGCAAAGACATTAATATGAATTTTGGATTAGAAGAGTGTGCAAGAATATGTTTAAAAAAGGTAGGGTCCAAAGTGAAATATATATAGGTAGCACATTTGAGAAGGGCATTCAAGAACTGGACCCGAGAGAATCATATAAGTATTTAGGCATAGAAGGGAGCCATGACATGCACCATGAGAATGAGAAAGAAAAATTGATGAAGGAATACTGGAGAAGATTGAGATTAGTTTTGGGCACAGAATTATGTGCCAAAAAAAAAATCCAAGCAATTGGATCATTGGTAGTACCAGCACTTAGATACAGTTTTGGAATTGTTAACTGGCACCAAGAAGAAATGCAAAACTAGACAGGAAGACAAGGATACTGCTAACCATCCATAGTCAGCATGACCCAAAGGCAGATGTAGATCACTTGTATGTTCCCAGAAAACGGGGAGGAAGGGGTCTGATGCAGTTAGAAGAAGCCTACACGGTAGAAATTACAAAACTGGTGAAATATGTAGATAGAAGGGAAGATCCACTACAACAGATTGTCAGAATGCACCAACACACCATCCACTCAGCAGTGTGACAGACACCTAGATGCCTCAAGACTGAAATGCAGAGAGGACCAAGACAAATAAGGGACAGCATAGCAGTGGAAACCAAAGAAAGATGGTGAGGTAAGATGATGCATGGACAACTGCCACATAACTTAGATGAAAAGCTGGTGGATAATGAACAGTCATATCAGTGACTAAAATCTGGAGACATTAAGGGAGAAACAGAAAGTACATTAGTGGCAGCTGAAGCCCAAGCAATTAGTACGAATTATTTTAAGGATAAAATTTTGAAGGAAGAAATTGACAGTATATGCTGGTGATGTCAACACCATGAAGAAACTATTGACCAACTAACCTCAGGATGCTCCATTTTGGCGAAGAATGAATACTTAATGAGATGTGGTTTGTGCAGATGTGCGTCTTCTCAATATGCAAAGCCCTAGGCATTGAAACAAAAGACAAATGGTACACATACACACACACACACATATGCCCAGGCCAGTGTATGAACAGGAAGTTGTTACAGTGTTTCAAATCAAGCAGTACACACAGAGAGAGAAGTTACAGCATATAGACCAAATATAGTAATTAAACACAAAAAAAAGAGAAAATATGCATACTGATAAATGTGACAATACCCATGGACAGAAACGCTCTGCAAAAGGAAATGGAAGATGCTAAAATGCAAGAGTTTATGTATAGAGATGCAACAAATGTAGAACCTGAAATGTAAGATAATACCAGTAATAATTGGAGCCACCAGAGTAGTAACAAAAGTGTTAAGGAAAAATTTGGAAGCCATACCTGGAAAACATTCAGTAGATTCACTACAAAAGACAGACATACTTGGAACATCACACATACATAGGTGTATCAAAAAGTTTCGAGACTTGTTCCATAGACCGCCAACCGATGGCAGTACATGAATGTGTGCGCTGTGCTTGGGTGCAGGGAACGTCGCCACTCGGTATGCCGAGTGGCGTCGCTGTGTGAGCATTGGGAGTTGCACAATATGAATGTTTGTCACCACATGTGCCTTCACATTTGCGATTTCAGCATGGACGTGAAATTGGAGCAGAGAGCAAACATCAAATTCTGCGTGAAACTCGACAAATCTGGAGCAGAGACTTTTGAAATGATACGATGTGCGTATGAAAATGAGGCCATGAGTCACGCGAGGTGTTTCGAGTGGCATGCACGCTTCGAGAGAGGCTGAACATCACTCGAAGATGACGAGAGGTCAGGGCAACCTTCCACGAGCTCAACGCCTAAAAATGTGGAAACAATACGGCGGCTTGTGCATGAGGGTCGTCGGAGAACCATTAAGGACATTGCTGCAGTCGTTAATGTGTCATACAGAACAGTGCAGACAATTCTCACATGTGATTTGAACATGCACCGCATTGCTGCAAAATTCGTCCCCAGGCTTCTGACCCCCGAACAAAAAGAGCACCATATTGCAGTTTGTCAAGAGTTTCGTCAGAATGCCCTGGATGACCCATCCTTCATGTCAAGGGTCATCACTGGGGACGAGAGTTGGGTCTACGGGTATGATCCCGAGACTAAACAACAGTTTTCACAATGGAAGAGCCCAGGATCCCCAAGACCAAAGAAGGCGAGGCAGAGCCACAGCGTGACCAAGAGCATGCTCATCATGTTTTTCGACATTCGAGGGATTGTGCACCATGAATGCTGGGTTCTACTGCAGTGTTCTTCGCCATCTGAGGGAGGATATTCGGCGAAAACGACCTGAATTGTGGCGTGCGGGCAGTTGGCTGCTCCATGATGACAATGCATCATCTCACCGAGCTCTCGTAACGCATGAGTTTCTCGCCCACAACAGCATTATCGCACTTCCGCAGCCGCCTTACTCCTCAGATTTGGCCCCTTGCAACTTCTTCCTCTTCCCAAAGTTGAAGCTGCAGCGAAAGGGACGTCGCTTTGACACAGTGGAGGAGATCCAGCAGGAATCGCAGAATGTTCTTGGTAGGCTTCGAGAACAGCACTTCCAGCACGCATTCCAGCAGTGGCAATGGCGCTGGGATCGATGTTTCGCTGCACAAGGGGACTATTTTGAAGGGGATGCTGCCCAAACTTAAATCAAGTAAATACATTCTAGTCTATAGGTCCAGTCTTGGAACTTTTTGATACACCCTTGTATATGGAAAGTACTGCAGTCTGAAACTTGAAGCCTGAGCAGTGGTGATCACCGCTGGTTCAAGAGAAGTACCAGGAATGAAAGGCCTATGACAAGAGATGACAAGAAGAACATAATAATGATTCAACATGGGAAATAACATTACACGTGCCATGAATTGTAACTACAGAGCAGATGGAACACTCTGTACCCTAGAAACATGGTTTGTAACAGGTATACAATTTTTTTTCACATTTGTACGGTGCATCGTGATATTATCAAAGTTTTTTATTCGCCAACTAATGTACAAGTGATTGTCTTAAAAACAGTATTAAAATTTACATTACATCAGCTCTGATATGTTTCGGTGCAGTCACACCTTCCTCAGGGAGCGCATTATTCGTGCTTGTTAAAGTAACACTTGTTGAAATAGCCAATTATGGTACATCGGCATGTGATTAATTCCTTGGTAATGTGGCTGCGTATATTAGTGGGACCTTGTTGGTGTGTGTATGTTGCACTGTTCGGAAGTAGTCTATTATTCGTGCTTGCTGAAGTTACACTTGTTAAAGTAGCCAATTATGGTACATCGGTGTGTGATTAATTCATTTGGTGATGCGGCTGCATATATTAGTAGGACCTTGTTGGTGTGTGTATGTTGCACTGTTTGGAAGTAGACCACATAAATATGTGAGTCTGTCTTCCAGAAGTAAATGTGTGTGTGTGGTGACTATTGTCTGTTTCTTAATAATTTTATTTTGTATGGAATTCTGAGGTTATATGCTTGTACTTAATAATGTGCAGGTGTAAAAGAAGATGGAACAAGCAAAGAAAAGGAGTTCTGTAGCAACACAGAGAAACAGCAACTGAAGACTGACAGAGCATCTCCACATGGTTCTTCAGGATTGCGTTCAAATGGTGAGGGAAAGCAGAGTAAGGTGAGAGGAGTTCCACAGAGCTTTGGTTATGTGAAGCGTTCCACAAATGGATGTACTGGCAACAAAAGTGAGCTTCGTACAGCGCAAGTATCTGCTGTGCCTCGTACAAAGTTAAAAGTGTCAGGTGGCACACAGACATGTACAAGCGACCTACAGCAGCAGCAACCGCAACCTCATCACTTCAAGTCATACTCCCTTACTGGTTCCTCCGCCAGCCAGCTGTCACAGAGTGTGCGGGACCGCCTCCTCCTTGGATCACAGAGCCTGCCAAAACCAGGCTCCAGTGAACATGCTGCCTTGTTCCACTCACACAGAGGTCAGCAGCGAGGGCACCGTCCCACAGATGGATCTCTCTCAGATACAACGTATTCCAATTATGCAGATTTGCAGAACTACTATGCCAATAGCAGCCCTTACAGTTCATGGCTACGGTATAGTGCCACATACACTTCATCACTGCCAGCCAGAGCAAGTGCAGGTACGCAGTCTTGGGTACTTCCAGCACATGTAGATTTTTGGTCAGATGTCGTATATCAGATTGCATTATTTCCCAACATATTAAGGAGACATTCCTTTATATTTTTCTTAAAATGTGGGAGGTTGATGTATGTTCATACATCATTGTATACCTTCAGGAAACACACTAAATATAAATATTTCTGGGAGATATCTTGCAAGTGTGTTGTATCTCAAAAACTTAAGTGTTCACACAGTTCTGTATTTCCCAACACAGGCTTTGCATTTTCATTACTGTTGGCACCATCCTTGCATGTAGTTCAGTCATGTGTATATTTTTTTTGAGCTGTTCAAGTGCAGTCAGTGGCTCTGCTTTTGGAGTTTGCGTATTTCATTATGACAGAATATCCATTAGATGTGTTGCACAGTGAATATAAAAAGTAGTGAGGTGAAAATTAAAAAAAAAAAAATCAGGAAAATGATTTTATTGTGAAAATAATTTACAGTAATCCCTGTGGTATTCTGTACACTTGGTACAAATTTCTAAAATTGTTGAAAACAATCTTGAAATGACTTTAAATTTATAGTCTTGAGCTGGTTGGTCACATTATGTGGTTGTTTTGGATGGTGTGAGTTGTTTTCTTTTGAGCTTCATTTTTTAACTGTGTTTGTAAGCCAAGCCTGGTGAATGTGGGCATGGGGAATGGTTTGTCTCAGTAATCCCTTTTTGTGGAAGACGTCTTTAAACAATTAAAGCAAATGCATGTGCATTGTCATTCATAAAGAATCAGTTATTGCTATTTTGTGAATGTTTGACCCAATCCATCAAATTCTTTGCAACTGTTGGTCTGTAATTTGGGGGTAAAATTGAGCACTTAAGGTCATTCCTCTGTAATGTATTCCTTATAAATGATTCCTCTTGAATGGAAGAATTTAAATAGTAATATTTTTTTGTCTTTGATTTTTTGAACCAAATTTTTTTGGTCAAGGAGGTGGTGTTGAGCCCCTCAGGACTTTAGCACTTGGGTCTTTATGTTTTACTTAAAATTCCTTGACTTGAGCTAATCTAAAAGTGAAAGTTAATTCTTGGGCCATTTCCGAAGTGTTGAGGTGGGGAAAGGGGATCTTTATTGTGTTGCCTTTGGATTGCCTTTGAGCTTAGCAGGTGCAGATAGTGTTCCTGCTTGACAGCAATATGCAAGGCACATTCTTAGCAGTTTGTGTGGTTTAAGGGTTAATACTGTGTAAGCACTCCTGGTTTTTGGATAATTGTACTTGTACATGATAAAACAGTAGTTTTAGATCCATTTTTTTAACATGAATACTCATTTCTGGGTTTTGAATGTTGGTGAATATGTGCATCTTTGTGGAGCACTGTAGCTGAAAGTATGAATTCCATGACAACTTACAGCAGCTGGACTTTTCATGTGTGTGGTTTTCGTATGCATTAGTCTAAATCATGGCTGTCCAGCCTGCAGCCCACCAGGTTGAATTACATGGCTTGCAGCCAGATTTTGAAATTATGTACATACCATAAAAATTACACAGTAATTTAGGAGGTTAGGTATACCACTTATTGGTATTTTTCCACGTGCAGTCCACCAACCAGTCCACAGTAATGGGTGTGGCCCTTTGCCGCAGAAAGGTTGGGCACCCATGCTTTAAATAATGTAACTTATGTCATTAGTTTTGTAATCTGTACTGTCTAAAAATGCATAAATTTTTCTTCATATCTCAGCACCAGAGGATGTACATAAATTTATGTAACCAGAGGACAGAATTCTGGTGGCTGTAAGTTCACAAAGAAGAAGAAAGGCCTACTTTGACTGAAGTGACAGTAACGTCTGTTTGTAATCAAATTTTCTTCAAAGTTTGTAGAAAAGTTCTGTCATCTCTGCACATTGTGATTAAGCTTAATGTGGTATTCTGTGAAGCACTTGTAACAGAGCACAGTTTTTTTTATTACTATATAAACAACCTAAGCACGATTTAGTTTTGAATGCTTGTTACTTGTTTGCCAGGCCTCTTTGAAACTTGTGGCTTGAATGATCACACTCTCTCCATTTGCAGCTTTATGAATTGTCTTGTATGACTGTTGTTCCCCATTGCTTTGTAGTGCACATGTTCTCTATTCTTAAATAGTAAAGAAACCAAGTACAGAAAGAGTTCCATTCACCTACAAAAATCTGCTGCAGAAACACCAGCCAGCTGTGTACAGAAGCACCTGACAACAAGACCGAAAACTTGTAGTGAGGCATTTAACTTGCCATGCCACAATTAATAGACATGAATGTTTGGATAGAGGGCTCAGATTTTGTTTCCAATGAATAATGAAAAATTAGTGATACAAAGGATGCAGTAAGGTGGCAGCACTGCTGACCTCCAGAGTATTTTGGATGGCAGTTTATGATGCATTGACCTGCTGTGGTGAGTACATCACACGGTAGTTAGAGGCAAATTTAGGCTTTTATTTTTTATGAAAAAATGCTAATGTATTTTTCTTTGTTTAATCAGCTGTCATGCCTAGTTTTCCTCTTATTTCTGCAGCAGGCCTAGTGGAGGCAGACAGTGTGGAGTCACTATGCTCTCTGCCAGCACAACTGCAACATCATCGTGCTAGCCTCACCCATGCTCGTCTGTTAATGCATCAGAGAGAGAGTAGTGCCTCACCCGGTCCACGTCTCAATCGCAGCAACAGCATCAGGTAACTTCATTGACATTACGGTTGTTTCCAACTCTATACTTCCACATATGCCTGACACATTTATCCTCATGTGCTTATACTCTTATCTTCTAAGATCTCCAGCAAGCACTCTTTGAGTACAGTGGTGCCTACACTACTTTGCATAATAAATGTTTTCTCATTGTGCCCCTTACAAACATGCTTTTATTGTACCTGTATTATTTCAAAGCCTCTTCAGTTTTAGTACATCACTGTATATACTCCTTTTAATATGTGGTCAGTTTTTAACACTTCAGGAAAAGTTTGTATGAGACATGTTATATGTTACTTGTTAATTCATAAACAAACAATACAATATGTCATGAAAATCAGTTTTGGTGGGGAGGAAAGTTTAAAATAATAATGTTGATTTGCAATAACTTTGGGTGTAGCATTGGTGGAGTAGGTATATTGTTGCTGTCCATTGTGATGGAGAGGGGGAGAGACAGATCTGATACGCTGCATAAGGAAAGAAGAGCATGATGCGGCACTTAAAGAAGTGTGGTCCATGGGTAACATGTGACAACACACTTAATGAAGGATACAGTGTTGCTGTTGCACTAGATTCCATGCTTCCGAGGCAGTTTTACGGCCTGTGCTTCAGTACTGCTGTAGTAAGCCTGTGGAGAACTGGATGAACAGATTGAAGCCTGTGTTGTCTACTGTACCTTCTTGCTGAAAATTGATATAATACATCAATCCAACTTTACAGGAAGGAATTTATTTTTGGTAGCATTGTTATGACTTCAAACTTTATGTTTCACTGTATTAGTTTTAAACATGTAATCTACTGATCTACATTTTTGAAGAAGACCTAAGAAGATATGTCTGAATTTTTTTTGTATTTAAGAACGCTATACTGTAAAGCAGTATTTATATGTATACAGTATTTATTGAATTAAATGTTAAGAAATGGTAATAAATAGAAAAGGAATAACACAGCTGTGTGTTTGTGTGTGTATATGCTTCTAATTGATGTGTTGATTATGTGTGTAGTTAATTAAGTTTTTGTGCTGCGCTGTGTGTGTTACTTGCACAGAATTAGGTGAATCACTTTACTGAAAAATGTTGAAGGTGACAGTGTGAAGAAACATTTTCCTGCTTCCAATATACATTGTAGAACAGATGAAACTACTCCTTTGACACAACCACAGCAAAAATATTGCATCTGACATATTTCTGGAACTAGATTATGGTGAGTTCTGGGATGAAAATGATTTAAATGTTCTAGATCCACCAAATCTGAGAAGATGTACCCGTCCATGCTTCAGCGCTCAGAAGAATTGGATCCGTACTATGGGATTCCCATATGTTCAAACACAGTGAGCCACTCCTCCCAGCCCACTAGTCCAACACCCAGCCAGGTGTCCCAGGGCACTACCTCCAGGTGTGTCTTTCCATCTCACCATGCATTATATAACACATTATTTCAATTGATAATTTCTCTTAAAGACCTAGCTACATAAATGGCATCAGCATTGTTGTGTAGATGGTATGAGTATGACAGTTGTACTTGGAGAAAAGATCGTACTCAATAATGTAAGTGCTTATACATCTTGTACACTAACACAATATTAGATGCCAAATTCATAACGTAATTTTGTTGGTTATATTTCTTAATATGAAATGCAGCAAACTGTCACTGTTGACAGGGGTTATGTTCTGAAAAATCCTGTGAATGGTGAAGCCATGGTGCTTGAAGTTAAGACCTTGTGCAAAAATGAGGCTAGGAGAACCAGTGGGACAAAACATGATAAAATGAAAATTAGTGATTAGTTAACATGAAAGCATTTGCTGTACTGTTCTTTCTGTGTCTCACCTTTGGCAACACACGTACACACACACGTACAAACACACACAGGTCCTTTGCATCTTTTTGAGGAAGGGGTCACAACAACTTAAACAAGAATTTTTTTAACTCAGTGGAGCACTTGTTGTAATCCTTCCTGATAATACCTCCATTTGTCTTGATGGAAAAGATCTCTATCTGTTTACACCATGATGGCTTCCAACAGCTCAGTGATCATCTCCTTATCCAATCTATTCAACATTTTTACTTTCTGTGACAGAGATATCACATTCCTTTTCGTTGCATCTTTAAGCTCTTTGTCAGCACATGTTGTACTCTTTCCAAATGTAATTAAAACATGAGGGTAACTACTAATTATGGTACATGTCATGAAGAGTACAGTTGAAGTATGTTCTGTATCACATGATATGTAGCTATCTACTGAGTTACTTCACATACCTATACAAGCATGACTGCATATGAGCAAAGAACCTACACCACAGTGTGTGAACCTGTGAACACGGACCATCTGCTCTATTATATTTGAGGAGAGAAGCAAATTCATTTATGCTGGTAATATAAATTAGGAATAAGTGCTTACTACAGTAAAATGACCCCTATGTTGTACACTAGGGAAGACACCCAAATTTCACAGATGTCTAATAATGTGTCAGTGATGTATAAGTTGAGTGTGTGTCAAATTGTCTATGTCCTTGGCAGATTAATACAGAGTTTTAAAAGGCACACTTATTTAAGTTATATAATTTTTACATGCATAAATAATAATATTAGATTCATTTTAAAATCACTGATTTACATTTATTCTTGATGAAGCAAAATGTGTCAACAAATCTAGTTTGATGATTCCTGGGATGTGTGACAAATGTACAGTGCAGCGTATTTCCACGGCACTGAGTGTTGCATTTTTGTTACTAGCATACTTGTATGCTGTTCATTTGCAGTTATTGCCTATGCTTCGGGCATCCATTTCATAACAATACCTATCAGGCATGATACTATAATGTATTTCCATTGGCTGTGCTTTCACTGAACCAAAGAGAATGACATTTAAGGCAAGGCACTTTTAAAATATTCTGATAATGATAGTTTTTGGCCTGCACCTGAGGTGTTACACCACAGATACCTGATTTTGTAGTCTGTCATACGCAGTGTTTGTTTGTGGTGATTACAGTATTGGAAACCACTATAAGGGATGGTATATGGTATTAATGTTAACATTGAACATTTACCAGGTTCATGCACTTCATGTGTTTAGAAAGTCTGTTTGGTCTGTTTTGTGGCATGCTCAAGAGAAGTTTAATAATTTCTTTATTAGCTTTGTCATGTCTGTCTATGTGTGCATTTATCGTATATGTTTCTGACTCTGTAATCGCACATTAGATTGTCAGTATATTATATTAGAGAGAAACACTAAAGTTTGTGGACACATTCCAATTTTGTCTAAAAAGCAGACATCTAGGAGTATAATTGGTGCTGCATGCAGTCCTACATGTGTGTGTCTCGTGTGACTTGCTGGGTATATGTGAGAGTGAAAAATGTTTCAAACAACCATTACATAGCAGAATGACAAATTTTTTTGCCCCAAACACTCTTCCAGTAGTCTGATGGTTTGCTGGATAATTAAATACCTTGAAACAAACTACACATGTATAGCTTTACCTACTTTATGGTACTAATGGTCATTGTATCTGTTAAACAGCAATTTCACAAACCGTAGGATGTAATCAAGGAATATTATGTGAAATTTGGGTGACAGATACGTTGATTCTTGTGAACATATTGACACTTTTAAATGTATGGTTATTACGTATGCCAAAGAGACTAATAATTGCATTAAGGAAGCACAGCATTTCTAAGATTGTTTTGTGACATTAGAAGGACAGCTTCTTTGACAGTAACTTCATACAAGTTCCAAAATTTTGTGAATGTAAAATGGGTTATCATAAAGGAATGGAAAGAAATTAATTATGAGGAGGAGGAATGAGCCTTAGAATTTTTTCTTAAGCAGTAACAAACTTTTTTTAAGATTTGTTTCTAGGGAAGGAAGTTTTCATATATGTAGGACTGTCACTTAAAAACTTGTACTCCATAATTTTTATGTTAGTCAAAAATGTTTGGAAATGGCTGAAATTTTTGTGTGAATATTCATGTACTTTATTTACCAGCTGTATGTTTCTACGTAATCATCTTTTTCTAGGACTTTCTACCACCTGAAAACAAGAGCCTGCATTCCTTGTTGATGCAAGTCCTTTGGGGTCTATCACAGCCATATCTTCACATCCTGAATATCCTTGCATTTATCCCTATACTGTCAGGGTCACGTGATGGCGCAGTTGGTTGAGGCACTTTTCTACAAACTGGAAGGTTGTGGGTTTGATTCCCGATGGTTTCATTGGAATTTTCCACTGACATAATCCTTCTGGCTGCACTATGGCACAGAGGTCAACTCAGCCTCTAACAGAAATGAGTACCAGGAACATTTCCTGGGGGGTAGAGGTGGTCGGTGCGTAGGGCTGACAATCTTACCACCTTCATGTGCCGAATGTCTTGAAATCTGAGAACCTCAACCACCTGCAACCCTCAAGGCCTGTCCAGGCCTGTAATGGGATTTCTTAACTTCTTTGTGTATATCAAGTTGTCATGTGTGTACCTGAAGTTGTCTTTCTAATAATATAAACATATGTTGTCAAGGTGGAGACAGAGAGTAATAAACTATGTTGGTATTATATAGAGCGAAATAGGCTGTGATTTCAAGCATGTCCTTACATGTGAATACATGCTTGCTAATATTTTTCACAAGAACTTGTTTTCACTACTGTGAAGTGAACTTTAATACCTGAGGGTCATGTCTTTAGTCAGATGTCCATGTCTCCAGTGTAACACAGATTCAGCTTTAATGGTAACTGATTTACCAGTTCCTGTTACCCTTATTATAAGTAGCTTGGTGTGTGAAGAAAATTTAAGTATTGGTGTGTCAGGTGGACTTTGGAAATCTGATTGGTTGTGTTTATTCTGTTCACAGCAAATTATGATAAAGTAAAATTAAAATGAGTATATATACAGATTTGTTTCCCTGTTTGTTGCACATATGACATTTCAGAACTCATATACATTATGTTTAAAGTGCAGTTCCTTATCTTCTTTCCTTCTTAACACCTTTAATTTTGAATGCATGGATAAAGTCTGTTTCTTGCCAAACATTTTCTTCCTTCCACTTCATTCTTTCCATTGTACTTCATTAGACATGTGCTTGATGCAGATTGTTGTTATGATTTATGTTTTTGTTAGGGCAACATCAAGTCATTGTGAATATATGCATCTCCAAACCTTTATGTTCAGTTTTTTGTGTGATATGAGGCTTAGCATGTCAGCATGTTTTATGCCTGTTGGTATTACATCCATAAGTTAAAAGATGGCACAAATAGTTAATCCACCGTAACACACAAAATATGGCTTATATCAATCGTGTACGCAGCCCAGCTTTGTGAGTGAACTGCTTTATGATGTCACAGACCTTCCATGGAAAATCCCATCATACACAACTGTATGCTTAACAGTTCCCCACTCCCACAATACAGTAAGCTCATGACCAAACATAATAGTGCAATAAATTAGAAATAATTCAATACAAAAACGAACGTGAATTTATTAAGGCATAAGAAATATTGTCATGGCCTGGTTCCAATTTTTTACACATATTTATTGCTTCCATGCCATCTGTTGGCAAAGCAATTAACATACACAGATTCAATTATAAGCACGTATCCACATAGAGAAGTGCTGAAGGCATGCCGCCTGCAGAGAAGAAAAGGTGACCTTGATAATCACAGGCACCAGGTTAAAATGTGTTAAAGTGACAGCAGTGGAGTTAATTTTAAAGGGTACTTAACATTACATGATTTAGGAATTAGAGAAAATTGACTGTAAAAAATGTCTCAGTTTTTAACCCTCTAATTCTTACTTAACCACATATTGTCAGTTTTCTTTTTTTCTTCATTGCTGAATTCTCTGTAAACTTACTAAACTTTTTAAAATAGTTATGTCTTCCATATGTTTTGTTAAGTGGAATGTCACTGCAGTTAGGCATTTATACTGAGCAAAAAATTTTAAATTGTTAAACTTTGTAAGAACTTACGTAGTATTTGAGCTGTATGGTTTAAGGAATTGTGAGTAGATAATAATATTTTGCTTTCAAATTTTTGGCTGTTGTATTAGTGCATGAAAACTGATAAAAGTCGTATGTTTTCAGGTTCAATTACTCACCCATCCAAACATCTGCTTCTAGTCATGGACTGAGTCGAGTCACCATCTCTCCGTACTCGGGTCTTCTTTCAAAAACAAATTCCAAAGATGATGAAAGTAAGTATAAATCAAACATTCCAATGTCCAGCTTAAAATCCAGAATTTTTTTTAACTTAAAAGTTATTGTCAGTTTATAATACGATGAATGACCAGATTTGCATTCAAGAATGTCTTACTGGTGCTTCCTCTAATGGTAAGCACCACATTTTGTAAAGTACAAAGTGTATATTTTGTCGGTTCCCTGAGAAGTACAAGCTTCCCTAGGCATGAGTCAGGTCATTGTATTTGCACTGGAATATGAGACTCTCACCCACTTCTGTGTTGGTTGTAGTATAGACCAGGTCATTATATGTGAATAATGGTTTCTTTTGAACAGAAATTGTTAATTTGAAATACTTCTACACAGTGTGCATCATGGACAAAATGTTGCCAGAAGTTCTGTAAAATTATCTTGCATGAATGGAGCCACATAAAAGAACAAAATACATAATTTTGTTTGATAGTTTCGCTGCTGAGCAAAAATAAAATATGAAAATGTTATATTTTTACTGAAATGGAGGGACAAAAAGAAGGCATATCTGAGAGCTAAAATTAAGGAACTTGAAACTAACAGTACGATCCAAAACATAAGGGACTTGTATATGGGCATCAATGACTTTAAGAAGGGGTACCAGCCTAGATGTAATATAGTGAAGGATGAGAAAGGTGACTTGGTGGCAGACTCCCACAGTATTGTGTCTAGGTGGGGGAACTATTTCTCCCAGCTATTCAACGTGCATGGGGTTAAGGACGTTAGGCAGGCAGAAATACACACAGCAGAACCACTAGTACCGGAGCCAAGTGCCGCTGAGGTTGAGCTGGCTATTGATAAGCTAAAAAGCCACAAATCTCCAGGTATTGATCAAATACCGGCAGGACTGATTAAAGCAGGGGGTAGAATAATTTTCTTGGAGATTCATAAACTTATTACTTCTATTTGGAAGAAGGAGAAACTGCCTGAAGAGTGGAAGGAATCAATCATAATACCTATTCACAAGAAGGGGGATAA
>Ga0123355_10010406_pt1 | contig 14257 bp, 8 predicted proteins | sample TergutEmb28metaG_3_FD_89872 | JGI IMG/M metagenome (GOLD analysis project Ga0123355, IMG submission 89872) | Embiratermes neotenicus P1 segment gut microbial communities from Petit-Saut dam, French Guiana - Emb289 P1 | ecosystem: Host-associated > Arthropoda: Insects > Digestive system > Gut ...
AAAAAAACCTATAATAGTTAAAAAAATATTTTCCTGAATTTTTTTAAAAAAAAAAAATATTTTAAAAAAAAATTTTAAAAAAAAAAAAAAACAAAAAAAAAAAATTTTTCCCCCCAAAAACCCCCCCCCCCCCCCCCAAATCGTGCTGTTTACGAGATAGTGTGGGAAAAGATGATACAGCCACACAGCCGAAGATGACAATATAATATGGCGCATGCGCATTGCGTGCTGGGTAACTAAGACTACAGACACACACTCGGAATATGTAATACTCATTCCTTTTCCACAACAACGATTCCGCGAACGCGCCTCAATATTACGTTGTACGCACATTGCCTATCGTGTTCACTGTTCAAACTTCAATTCACGCCTGTGATTTTATACAATACTTCCTGTATTCAAAGCGTAACGAAACGTAGATTAAGATCCAATGCTGCCCTGTACCATTTCTTGCCTGGTTTATTTTGCGACGTTATCGGTGTTCACACTGTACGGCGTCGATGGCAGATGGATATCTACAAATAGGGAGCATTGGTACCATCATAACAGGTGAAAGTCGACGTGCACAGAGACAAGCCTCTCTCAGTACCACTTTATCCATCACAAGCCCCATACAGAATAACGTAGCATAGAACCCAGACCTCCGTGGTGAGAAGTCGGCAACTAACCGCCTGATCTACGACATGGTCTGTTACGGCGCATTTCAATCCAGCTGACAATTTGAAAACACACCGGTTGAATACTGGGAGGTTATAGTTAACGCAGCGGCGTAGCTGATGTTAACGCGACGGGACACAACGCCAAATCACGGGGTAATCAGTTCCCGACGTTTCGAGACACAGCAGTAATTTCATCTTCAAGGGTCGAAATTACCAAGAAGAATCCCGCTGATATCTTCACAGCCCAATTCGTTTACACCCACTTGCACGAACACGTACTAGCATTCCCTTCTCTATTCTGTATTTCCAAGAATTTCCCTCGCACCTTTTGCTCGTGTCAAGAAAATCTGTATAACCTCTGCCATGTTAGACTCCAGTTGAAATGTGATGGCACACGGTGACGCACGGTAGGGGAAGTGAAGGGGAAACTGGCGAATGGAGTGGGTAGCCAGTACTCTTCACACTGTCTTGGAACATGGTGTATCCAGTATTACTACTGCTGATGCGCAGACTGCGGCTGCCAGCAGTCGACTGAACTGACGCCCCAGCCGATTTAAATGGACTAGTCCGTTTCGCCGAAAGACGAAATCTGGTTTCTGCGCGTGTGCCGTCACATTTCGTCTGGCCTCTACTAGCATTTATGCCTACCTGCTGACAGCAATTGGCGCCTCTAGACGTCCTGTTTTCATGATTTCTATCACAGACGGGTTGGACTGGAAATGCCACAGTCTAATACAGTCATGCGCCGTATACCGACGTCTCGGTCAACGACCGACCGCACATACGACGGTAGTCCCACAGGATCATAATATTAAAATACAATGTTACAATATAATATTATAATACCACTGTTTTACATTTGCCTACAGTATTCAGTACAGTAACAGGCTGTACAGGTTTGTAACCTAGGAGCAATAGGTTATACCATATAGCCTAGGTGTGCAGTAGGCTACACTGTACTATCTAGTTTTGTGTACGTACACCTTCGCAAAACGACGAAATCGCCTAAAGACACATTTCTCAGAACGTATCCCCGTCGTTAAGGGACGCATGACTGTAATCATACTCCTCTCAAGCTGGGATTATTTTGTTATAGGCTGTCCCGTTTAAAATATAGCCTATCTTTTATTTCTTCCTGAGATTACAATTTAACAGAATTTTTTTAAATTGTTAATGACGCTCTATCAACAAAAAGGAATATAATATCAACTGAGAAATTTGTGATTATGTTTATATGACAAATAAGTTTCAAAACGATGCAATACCACAGCATTGCCTTAAGGGACTGAAGAAAACAATGAAAAACAATCTGGGTATTCGTCTTTCCACCAGACTCTAATCAAGAGCCCACAGACAGAACAGGAACCCAGACTGCCAGTCATTACACAGGAAGAATAAAATTAATACAGGCAATGGTACGGATAAAATTAATGTCTACCTTGTGCATAATCACCATCATGTAAAGGCATGCTTGGCGGTGGAGGTAAATTTCCTTTATTTTCCCCCATTTCCATTGACTAGAAGGCCGCGTGGGTCCCACAACCCACCTGGAAATGGCAACTAAACATCTTGGCTCCTGCCGAAGATGGCAACTCAATTCTTACAGCTAGTATAGTAACTGATAAAGCGATCCAGGCATGAGACACCGCTGCTCTTACCCCTGAATTAATGCCATAGCCTGAACCAGCGTTTGCCAGACTCACTGGCTATGAAATCCTTTTAAGCTTCAAGTACACAGAAGTACCCGAAGAGGAGTCCGTAAAATAATGCATCACAACAATGCAAATGAAACTTACTGGAATGCCGAACAATGCAGGCAATGTAACGCAACATTGAGAAGCGTTCGCGTATCCACTGTTGCCGTAGAAAGGTAATAAGTATTTTACATTCTAAGTGTGTGTCTGTAGGCTTAGTCAACCAACATACAAAGCGCATGCGCCGTATTAAGTTGCCATCTGTGGCCTGCCTGGCTGTATCATACTCTTCCACATTATCTCATTAACGGCACGGCTTTGGGTGGGAGGAAAAAAGGTTACTGGAAACAAAATGTGCACTTTTGTTTTCTATACAACTCTCCGAAACATTCCTCATCCCAAGAAGAATTCAGCGAGATGTCATATACGTACAATGTATTCATGTACAGTACTCGTTCTTCCTATCAGATTTTAATGAAACTTCAATTTTCTCAATAGATCTTCGAAAAAATACTCAAATTTAATATTTAATGAAAATTCGTTTAGTGGGAGCTGAGTTGTTTGATACGGACGGACAGACAGACATGACGAAGCTAATAGTCGCTTTTCGCAAATTTTGCGAACGCGCCTAAAAACTGCCACACATAATGCTCAAACGCATAGGCTATATGACTACTTATGCACTGCCTTCCTATTGTGCAGTGTCAAGTTGGGCGTCCAGCAACATTCTTCCCTTCTGGCACCACAAAGGCACCGAGGTGTCTGTGAAAGCAAAGATGAAAGGTTCTGCTGCCATCGGAATTCCCTCGGGGAAACACGGACATACCGCACGGAACTCCAGGGTTTCTCGGAATGCAGTTTGAGAAAAGCTGGTCTAAACTGTGACGTCGAAGTGTTCAGATGGGTCTCGTTGACCGAATTTGTCCCAGAGTAGGGTATGCATGGATTAGCAATCAATGACACATGCCGAGGCCATCACAATGTCAGCATGATCTAAAATCCAACTCATACAGAAATCGCGGGACCGAGTCCCGCTCTATGAACCCAAAATGAGCCCTCCCAACGTTTTGGGGGCATAAGATCATAATTCCGAAACGGAACAGGCCGGAAGGCACAATCTGTGCTAGTTAAGAGAGTAACGTAGGCCATGCACACAGCCCAGTTTTATTTGCATACACCCCTTATTTCAAACATGTTGCGTTTGACGATAAGACACTTCGCCGTCAATCGGGAAATTGATTTAAACCTTCTGGAAATACCCGGTTCAAATGCCGACCGCGATCCTAAACACCGTCGACTATAGTTTCAGTGATTTTTTTCATCAGTTCTTCCATACAAGTATTCAGAAAGTGCCTTAAAATAAGCCACGACCACTTCTTTCTGCTTCCGTTCTAATTCTTCAATCACGCAAAACACTCTCTAACCTACGGAAATAATTAAATACGTAATAGAAGTGAGATTAAGCTATGTCACTTGACTGAATACAAAAAATCTCAGGTTACGTACACATTACTACTGTTTTCAGAAGCGCCAACTCATCTGAAGTAATACTGGCTGAGGAAGACAAACTATTTGAGCCACACAGCCTGCTAAAAGCAAAGCCAGTTTATATTAAACCATTTCGTATTGACAGCCAGGTACTGCTTGCCCGTTCTACACAGCTATCAGCACGCTTGGCAGTCATGCAACTGGAAATAGATAAATGATCGCTGAAGAGGTAAAGTTGTACCTGTGCACACCATAAGAACATAGAGTGAGCGGAGGTACAGAGCCAATTACCCATACTTTTCGAATGAGGTGGAGGTTAATGGTCAACATCACTCCCTAGCCACTTACTCCACGGGAAAAGAACCCGTGGTACCCATTTAATATGTAGGTGGGTGGGCCCTAGAGCATGTGTGGGCCCTTTGGAGAACAGAAAATTCTTTTTCCCCTGCAGGGGTTCGAACGAATCTTCTGTTGTCCAGCGGCTGTACTGACTACGCTCTCACGACACCTGATTACTCGTGCATGAGCTAATTATCTTCGGTTCGGCAATGAATCGTGTTATCTCAAGATGCGTCCAATAATATGATGTAACGCTAATACTGTTTGGTTGCAGGTCTTGTAAGGACGCTGTTAAAAACTGAGATTATGCAGCATCGAAAGGCTGGAGTACAGTGTACAGAGAATTGTAGAAGAGGGGGAAGGAAGTGGCCTCTGCACAATTTAAGGTATGTAAGTACTGTCGCCACGTTTGTCTGGAGGGACGAGGAAAGGCACAAGAAACGTCATTCAGAACAACCGATATCCTGTCGAATTTTGAAATGAAACCTCACAAATAAACACTCATGAGTACCAATTTAGACTACGTCTTGTTAATGTGACGTACTGAAGTAACCATCTAGTTACAACATCAGGCACATATTTTGTAATGTGACGTAATGGAGTAACCACCTAGTTACAACTCCAGGACCATGTTCTGGTATAGTGATGTACTTAAGTAACCATCCAGTTACAAATTCAGTAATAATTGGTAATACACCTTACTGCAGTAAGGCCTAAAGGAATGCCGTATAAGAGGATGTGGGCTGGTTGGAAATAAGAAAACATATCAGGTGACTAAGACAATTCTGGTTTCGTAAGGTTACTGCCTTCTGGGATGTCCAGTGTGACACAAATTTATCGATGTTTCGGAGGAATGTACCGCACAAGAATACAGTCAAATACTCTGAAAGCGGTACGTTCTTCCACAACGTGGGTGAATTTCTATCAAACTTCACGGCGTCACGCCCGAGAAGACCGCCGTCGAAACCTTCAAACCTCGCAGTCTCACTTCCTGAGTGATCGTTACTGTAAGCTCGCCAGATGGAAATAATGAATTTTAGCTAATTCCACGTTTCTGACTTTATAAGCCTACGTACCATATTCATTCATTGAAGGCCTTGAAGGCCGGGCTTGGCAGGAACCAGAGCCCAGTCATGTGACCGGTATGGCTCTGGCACACTGCATCCTAGGCAAGTTCTTGGGGGTAGTTTGCCATTGCTTTCTCCCGCCTTTAGACCTTCCCACTTCAGCCGCCAGGTGCCTCCGTCCGCAACGACGCGAGAGATCCTAGCAGCGAAAGGTGGAACTGGGCGAGAAAGATGTCCGGTAGTAATTTTGCCTGAATTCCGACTTCCACGTAAATTTGTGGATCTTTTACATGCCGCATATCTACGACATGGGACCGACGGCTTTACTTCCCCTCCGAAGGAAGGCGTGCTTAGGAATTTTTCGCTCTAAAAATCCGACGGCTTTGGCCGGGTTTGAACCCGCAAACTTGGGTACTAAAGGCCAGCACGCTACCGAAGCCGATACGTACCCTATACCAGAATTTTGCTCAGAGTCAAGTGGAATATAATCTTTATCCAGCGTTAGTATCTCCTGATATTACAATTAAAAATCAAGTGAGGCACCATCTTAATCCAGCGTCAGTGTCTCCAGATATTATTACTCAAAACCCAAGTGAGACACAATATTAATCCGTCGTTAGTATCTCGAAATATTAATACTTCAAACCAAGTGTGATGCTGTATTAATACATCACTGATATATCTCGATGCTATGCCAGAAAATAAGTTGGATATTGTCTTTATCCAACTTTCGTATCCCCTAATATCGTTAGTAAAACCTTGTGGAAAATCATCTTAATTCAGCGTCATAGCTCCTGACGTTAATAATATCCTCGAAAAGAAGTCTTCATTCAGTGCTCACATTTCTTGATATTATTTAAAAAAATCGAGGGACTTTCTATTAATCCAGTGCCCATTTCTTCTGACAAAATTAATAGAATCATCGAAGAAAACTGTCTTAATACAGTGCTCATATTTCTTGAACACATTAATAAAATCCTCGAAGGAAAATGTCTTAATCCAGTACCCATATCTCCTCACATCCATAATAAAATTATCGAATAACGAAAATCACTAAATTGCTGAATCGCGTGTATGGATATAATATGAATTTTCCGCAGCCAGTAATTAGTTATGTTTACGTGAAACTTATATACGAGTTCGGGAAGACAACAAGAGTATGGGAAACGTATGTGAATACAAACGTAGGAACAGCAACAGTATTCGTGACATACCGTACCAATTTTCTAAAGATTCCTATAAACCCTCAGACTAACCTACCTTGTCAGTTACATCCCTAATATCGCCTTCAGAACCTTCTCATCTGATTTACCGAAGATCATCAATTTTATTTCTCGAACTTCGATCACCGCCCATAATTTCAGTAGTTGGTAATGTCACCTCGGAATTGCAAGGCTGCCATGTTGATATTACTGATGCAAAACAAAAATAAAAAGCAGAAAAACGGTGTGAATATTCCGTCAAATTATTCGAAACGTATTATGCATGATACCGCAAGTTTACCTGTCCTTACCAATAAAGAAAACAGGCTGACTACGACTTTCTTTTTCGGAAGACCATAGCTTCACATTCATGTATAGGAGATATCAAATGAACATTCTCACAGCCGCAACTTATATGACTGGTTAATGTTGTTACAAAATCTGTATTTCCAGAGAGTAAATACAGCCTTTATGACTCTCATCGGGTTCCTCACATGCCGCGATATACTGACATAGGTGTGCAAACAGGCAGACCTCAACGAACTTCCAATCGCACTTGGCCCCTGATCAAATCCCTTACATACGTAGGCTTTTTTGTGCGAGCTTCAACATTGTGTGTGGGTGTGGGTTTGCATGTGCATACAACGATTTGAATTGATTCGTTAATCGTTAATTCTTTATTCCAAAGTTTAAGAGGATGATGCTGACAAAGCAATATTTCCAAATTCAGCAAATACAATGAACGTGATGAATCGCTACACAGTAAACAACAAGACGATGGTGTTTTAATTACTGTAGACTTGCACCAATTATGTAAAATTCAACAATGTTCCAGTAGTGGTAAAATTGGTCTAAAGAAGTTGGCCACCAGGTCAGAAAACTACGTACGAATGTGACTGTCCTAAATTTTCTGGCGTTGGGCTGTAGCGGCACAATTGGCCTGTATATTTGTAAGACTACAGCCCAGCAGCCGATTGCAATGGCAAATACAAACAAACTTCCAAACACAGAAAACATAAATTGTCGGTACTTAAAACCAAAAAGCAATTTTATATACGCTTACATGTCTGCCAACTTCACTTACGTTGCTTAATATAAATACCCAGGATATATAAGTTCCAAGGTAATATTGTAATAGGCTATAGTCTCTGAAACTTAAACAAGAAAAAGGCGTAACATTCAAACGAAGAAATTAATGTATACAATGTAATTAAAGAAAATTGAATGACGATTCGAATCACATCCAAAAAATATACAGTAATACTTGCCATGGATAGTCCACATACCATCTAATATACACACTACACCCCATATCCTTTGGTGTCCTCTATTAGTTCTGAGGTGGGACACAGGAAATAGCAATAGCAACAGCAATGGCTGTGTGAGACTGACAGTTGTCTCCTTATATTTGTTGGCATGCATTCCATGCATATTAGTATTATCCTTCAACAAGTATATGTATGTATCTATTATTGTTAGGCTTTGTACGAACCAATGAAGTACCCATGTCACAGAGATCTTATCCATATGTGCTGCACAACCTAGCCCAGGTGAAATCTGGTGCAAGAAAAGGTACGTAGCATAAGCTACAAATGTGTATCACAAGCACTAAAAGTTGACAATACTGCCAATAATAGTTCAATGGCATTCCAAGTTATAAATGAGCACTCTGGCGACAGAATACGAAGTATCAACCACAACAGTATCAAAGTGCACTGTGGGCCACAATACTTAGCATTTTGGTACTGCGCAAAAACCTGAAAGAAACAACTTTTCGAATTTAAAAAAAAAAAATATATGGACAACGCTTACAGTTCAAATTAAGTAGCCTACATAATGATTCTGTCGACTTTACCTTCTCAGTTGTGGTAATCGACTAACCATCTGACCAACCAACCAACCAACCAATCAACCTACCAATCCAACAACTCATCCAATATGCAAACAATCAACAAACTAATCCATCAAAAACCAACCTACCCACCAACTTGCCAACTGACTAACCAACAAACCAGCCAATCAACAGACTGACTGACCACAAAACAAACCAACCACCAATAAGCAACTATAAAATAAGATCTTTATCTAGAACATAATCAGTAACATGATGAATGTAATGCATACTGTGTTAAATAAGAGTTTTGTTACTGCCAAAATCAGTCAAACAATTATCCCAAAACTATCACTGTGCTGCATTTTTGCACAACATCCTCTCACAGGTACAATTTTCCTGTCTAATCCCGGCTTCTCTCTATCCACGTCCTTCACCTGATCAGGTCATTTTTTTGTCTCACAATATGCCATGAAATCCATTCCAACAGTTTTTCTACAGTAATGTTCAAAGTTTTGCCTTTTGTTTTGATGATCTGTTTTGGAAGGGGAAGGAGGGATTCAAATCCTACAGCTCTCCCCCTTGTTTCCCCACTTGCCAAAACCTAAAGCTGCCTTGGCATTCCATCACTTCAGTTTCTCATTTCTCACATTCTAACATATGAACACCTACCAGACGTACCCACCACCCTTCTCAGTGTTCACATTCCATTCCAAACAATTTGTTCATCGTACTTTCAACACTTATACAACCAATAAACCAAGAAATTCTTTATTACTAACACACTTCAAAAGTTTTAATTAAACCATATGTTAGTTTCCAGCAAACAAAATATTTATAATTGATATTCATGCACACACTCTAGTTGTATATGTAAGTCACTACATGATTTATTATGTTCCTGATCATTATTGATTCTCCTGTTACATAAGAAACTTCACAGACAAATGCTACCGTGAAAGATGACAGAAGATCCGACTGCACTGGCCTCACCCAACTGGATGCCACAGCATAACAGACATACATTCACTTCACACACTGACAATGATAATCAATATCAGTCATTCACTCTTAAAGCAACTAACTTGGCTTTTGTCAGTGCTGAAATCTATAAGACACTCCTAGACATAAGTGTGAATACCATTCTCCAGGGTGTTGACTCCAATCTCAAGTCAACAAAAGGAATACTAGCAAGCAATTATTATGTCTACATGGTGTCCAGAAGATCTGAGAAGAAGTTCTCATTCATCACTGCTAATTGACACATTGAAGTAAGTGAAATGGAAGAAGTATTTTGTTATAGGCTACTTTGAATGTAGTCTCTTTAGAATAAATAATGGCAATGTTCCATAAGGTATCTTTGCTATTCAGAATTTTATGCACAGTATTCAACTCCATATCTGCGTTCTTTTCATACCTTCAGGTACATAAAACCACCACTGTTCCGAAGCCCCATCTTTTTGTTGCTATAATAGCCACTGTTTAAACTCATCTTCATAACAAACAAGGTCCAGAAGCAAAAGTGGATGTATATATATATATATATATATATAATAGATGCATATGTATGTGTATATATATATGTGCATATATATGCAACTATAAAATAACATCTTTATCTAGAACATTATATGATCAGTACCATGATGAATGTAATGTATATTGTGTTAAATAAGAGTTTTGTTACAGAGTAGACAGCACACATTTACAACACGTTTTGTCAACTTAACTGTATATTTTACACCACCACATCCACTGCACAGGTTATTTTAGCAGTAATTTGTATATGTGAACAGGGAAGAAAAATGTGGAAAGCAGTCAAGATAACTTTTAATTCCACATGAAGGGACTGAATGAACCCCCATAAAACCAGAGAAAGGATAAATATTCCCATGCCCAAGATTTGATACTGGGATCCACCCACAAAGACATCAAACTCAGATATAAGACCATAGAATCAAACCTGCTTAGTTACTTTTTAATCCATTTTACACTTCCCCACATTCCATCAAAACTGCCATGTTAAATTTGTGTATATTATGTAGCATTCCAAACAAGTTCTGTTTTCAAGGTGGACATATTTGTGCAATTTAGAGTATAACAAAATGAAATAAAACAAATCAGTATAAGCATTCTGAAATATTTTATGGAAAAACTCATTAAATAGAGTAAAATTTTGTCTATATTAAGATTTAAATAATTCAGCTGAATAAATAATACTGATATAGTACTGAATATAATGTACAACAATTTACAAGGAGAGATATTTAGTACATGTTTATAGACAATACATTCTTGGGTAATGTACTGATTTCATGAATCTTGATGTTTGAGATTTTCAATAGAATGTGAATTTAGATTGTGGTCTTTTTGGTTAACAACATTTCAGAGGAACTGCTGTCTCCATCCTCACACCAAAAAACGGACAATAAGAAGTTCTTCTGTCATGCTGGTAATAACCTATGGTTCAACACAATGTTACAACTTAGAAGAAACCACAAGGCATGCTTGTGCAGAAACTTACATCTCCATAAAGGAATTATATTAAACCGGCTGCAAATAAAGCTCTATGCTGTCACTTTATTTAACCACCACATCACCAAACAAGCAATTAATGAAGCAGCTACAAACAAGTTGTGCTGTGGCTCAGGAAGCAAGCTGGCAGCCTCTCACCACAGAGGCCTGAATGCAATCTCAGGTCACTCCGTATGGGAAATGTGGTCGTTGAAATTATACTAGGACACATTTTTCTCCAAGTACTTCAGTTTTTCTTTGTCAGTTTAATTTCACCACTGCTCCATATTCGAATGTCTATCCCACTGCCTTACGAAGTACTTCCTGTTCACATCATCAGACTGTTGTTGTGAGTGTTTTAGTACATAAAGCAGAGCTTTTCAAACTTTGTTTCTTGCATACCACTTCCACAAGACAAAACATGTATGTGTACCACTAAGTACTGGAAATATTAATTTCTACTTTCAGGATACTGGTCTTTAGGACTGTTTTGCTGTGGCAACCTCAAATTTTGTAGTTGCTATGTTTCCAATTTAATGCGATTAGACGACAGAAGAGAGTCTGTATTTATGAATTTAATATGTTCCATATCCATGCGTTCTTTCATTCCATTGGCATGTGCAGAATGCAACGATTCCTTGCTGTTCTCAGGACCTTCTTCCATTCCTCTCTGCTATGTACTTTTTCCTTCCACCCTTCTCCACCAACTATTCTTCCATCCTCTCTCACCTCATCTTGCCATCTATTTCTTGGTCTACCTCTCAATCTCGTTGTTCCCAAATTCATATATAATACCCTTTTGGGAATTCTATTTTCTTCCATTCTCTGTACATGCCCAAACAAACGTAATCCATTTAACCTTATTGTCTCTGTTATAGTAGGTTTTTTTAACCCTTGTATACATTTCTTCATTGGTTAATATCCACCAATTTTCTTCTATACACTTTCCTTTAAAAAATGTTCATTTGCTTTCCATCTCTCTTTGTGAGTGTCCATGCATTAAAAGTATAATTCAATTTACATAAACCAACCAACAATTACACGTGTGTAGAATGTGTTTATCACAGTCTGTTTATCACCAACATGTTTCAATTGTCATTGTGACCATCTTCAGGGTAACTTATAAGAGTATTAGGAATGCCAACAATCTGCCCCAGCGTTAAGTGAACCACTCGATGTCAAGTGGTCACTTATACATGTTGACAGATTTTTGCATTCCTATACTCTTATAAGTTACCCTGAAGACTGTCGCGATGGTGACTGAAACATGTTGATGATATAAAGGCTATGATAAACACAAGATACGCATATGCATTTGTTAGTCGTATTATGTAACTTGTGTCTGTATTTATATTTGAACAATGAAACAGTATTTTGGTATATACTTTATAAATGTTTTTCTCTACATTTCAATGCATTTACAACAATTTTCATTGTGCAGTTAAAGTCTCTACATTTTAATTCTTGAAAGAAAAAAAATCCTTCTGTACCGCCAGGGGAACACCCATGTACCATTGTTTGAAAAGCACTGTTTTACGGATTAAACAATACTTAAAAGTCCAAGAAAATAAAAGTGATAAAGCTTTATCAAATCTTAGCAAGAAGAAGGAATAACTTTTGAAATGAAAGTGGATGTAATAAGAAGGCATTAAAGTGTGTAACACCATCTTATACTGGTAACACTCTCAGCCTGAATCATTCAAATACTGGAACAACTACTTATCACAAGAAAAAGGGAGCAAGTGTGTGGAGTTCTATGATGGCCTATTTTACCAGACATCAGGAAATAGAACTACTGTCCATAATCTGTGCTGCTTTTTGAACTTCAGCTGCCTGAAAATGAGCCCTACCATCCCATGGAATAAAATATGAGTTAAAATTTTAAAGTCTATGAATGTCTAATGTTCTCCTTAATAGCATTTATAATTCAAACTACATATTCTGCAGGCTAAACAGACCTTATTTGTAAACTTAGGTACTGTACTGGTAATTAAACTATTTCTTGTGGGAAAAAAAATGTTTTGACCTACAAACACTGGACTTACAAACAGATGTTTGGAATGTAACTCATTTCCAAGTGGGGAACTTACCTTATATAGTTGTACTACCTGTTTACAGAGACTGTACAACACGATACAATGTAACTATAAAAGTTTCTTCTTGGACCTTGCAAGCCTCACAAATGAGACCACTATGCTGTCTTGCAGCATCAAGAATCAAAGGCCAAGATATGGAGGGACATATCCTAAAAGAACTGATATTTCAACTATAAACGTTACTTAATATACAAAACAGCCAGTACCATTGCTTAACATAAGATGTATTTTACATATATCGTTGCAAAGCATAAGAATTTTCAGTTGTGGTATCCTAAATGGAGGTACAGAGAAAAAGAAAAAATACTTTTGTTCGAGACAGTAACTGGGCTGAGAATCAAACCTAGGACCACCCAAGTACAAAACAGAAGTCCTACCATGACAAACACAATATCTGTTGCCAAATACAAGCCACTGTACCACGTGCACTAAGTCAGTCCTGCTTGTAAGTATAATATTCATTAGTATAGTTTATTATCCAGACTAACAAATGCACAACATACACATATAAACACTATTTTATATATCGCAAGTACTCCTACATGTTGTGATGCACCCTCTTCATCTTTAGAGACTCTGATCCTTTTACTTTGCTGAAGTTACAAAAATCATTAAGGCTACAAACTTAATAAGCTCAGTAGATTAAAATGTTTATAAGATCATTACAGTTGATGATAAAATGCAATCTATAAAACGTTGTGAACAGTGTCAACTGTTACAACTGTCACAACTTTAGCAATGGAGAAGGATAAGACTCCCTGAAGATGATGCAGGTGCATTTAAAAAATGTAGGACCACTTACGATATATATATGTATGTGTGTGTGTGTGTGTGTGTGTTGTGCATTTGTTGGTTTGGATAATAAACTGTACAAGATGCATGCTACATACATCAAAATAAAAAAAAAATCATTTGCATGTTCAATGCAATAAATCACAACAGACTCAGAGAGAGTATACAGACCTGAACAATTCGTGCTTGTCCCAGACGGTGTCAGCTGGCATATCTTTCGGAATAAGCATGTCGGGATGTGAGTCAAGGTGTATTATGGTATTTCCTTCTAAAGGAAGATGTTTTGATCCCATACACCGATAAATAAATGGCAACACCTATAAGAAACAGACAAGATAATCAGATAAGGTAAATGTATGGGTTGTCCCAGCAAATGGCATATAAGAAAATGGAGGTATACTTACTTACTCACTCCATGGTGCAGAGTCCTTCTTGAGAAGCTAACTGGTCTCCAGCTAGTCAAGAAATTCCCCGCATTTCACGGAACCCGAAGGTTCATTACCGCACTCACAAGTGTCCGCCACCTGTCTCTATCCTGGGCCAGCCCAATCCAGTCCATATACCCACATCCCACC
>Ga0123355_10010407_pt1 | contig 14256 bp, 10 predicted proteins | sample TergutEmb28metaG_3_FD_89872 | JGI IMG/M metagenome (GOLD analysis project Ga0123355, IMG submission 89872) | Embiratermes neotenicus P1 segment gut microbial communities from Petit-Saut dam, French Guiana - Emb289 P1 | ecosystem: Host-associated > Arthropoda: Insects > Digestive system > Gut ...
TCATAGACGGAAGAATCGACAGCGGGCTGGGGCACTGGACATGGCCCGAAGAAACGTCTCAGCCTGTCTTGCAAACATTTTTTATAAGCCATGGCGATACTTTGCTTATGATTGACCGTGCCGATAATGTTAATCACGATGATTTTAGCTGGCTTTTTGAGCTAGATCATACTGCTTTTTGGGGCGAGCCTGGGCAGGGTGAGGAACTAATAATCTGGGCAACTCAACCTTTGTACAGCCCTGCGTTGATTCATTTTACGAATGATTGGGATGATGCAGCCGGACAGGATATCTTCATCCTTGTTGAATCTATAGGGATGCAGGATGCCCTGCAAGTTGAGCAGGGACTACTTGTCCGCGGATTTACAGGTCTTGGCACTTTTCCGGGAAGCGGGATTTCATTTTATGACGCACAGGGCGTGCAGCACTTCTTTGCTATCCAGCACAACAACAGCGACAGTCCGTTTTGGTACGTGATAATGGATATCACAGAGCAAATGCGGTTTGAGTAGATTGCGGAGGAGATAAAGCATTGAATTTGTTTTAATGTTCTAACCCCGTTCTATTGGGCATATATTCGGTATATACTAGGCAGCGTATCCACATATGATGCATGTCCATCTACGATACGTGCCGATATATGCAGTATGTCCAATGTATTTGACGAGGTGCGCTATGAAGCTATCCCAAAGCCTTTTGTATTTTCAAAAGTTCTTGTTTGCTTTAAAGTTTTTGCATTTCCCAAGCTTTTTGCTTTCTCTCAGTCTTTTAATTATCCTGTTACTTTTTACCGCCTGCGGCAGAACAAACGAAGTCGGTGGCCGTCTCCCTATAGTAATAACCCAGTGGGACGACACCGAGGTTGATGTCCTCAGGTGGTTTACATATGGCGGGTATCTTGAAACCCAGCTCGCCCCTATTCACCAAACAGCCGATATTGCAAGAATCGGTGATGATTTTCCTGTGCCAAGGGCAATGGTGGCTAAGATGCTAGCCTTGGCCAATGCTGACCCTCATGCCATTGCATCTTGGGCTGTGTATCCTACTATTGATTTTGTGGATGTAAACCCTCAAAGCTGGTACTTCGAATATGTAAACTCGGCATATATTCTCAATCAGATGTCCGGCAGCGGCGAAGTTTTTCGGCCCCATGACATGCTTACCCTTCATGAGGCAGGGTTGCTTATGGCTGCATTAAATCCAGATGGCCCAGGCCTGCTTATTACCGATGACAACCGCAACCTACCAATATCATATGCCCTGTGGGTGGACTTATACATGCAGTTTCTTGGTGATGCTGATGCAATCAAAACAGTGCAGATTATCCCCCTTTCCTATGATGCGGCAAAAGAGCAGGTGATTACCAATGTTGGCGTATTTTCCGGCATTGGGATAAACATGGAGAGATATCTGGATCGTGAAATAAAAATCTTGCACCGGGGCAGTGAAATTGTTGCACTGCTTGGCCAGGTAAGTGCGACACCTACCCTTAGCAATGTTTTTGTTTTACGGGGTGATGATGTTGGAGTCACTGTATCCATAGGAGGTGCTGTTCGGGATTTTTTGTATATGGACGGCACTATGCCTCTACCAGAGGGGACGGTCATTGCCGATATACAGATTTCTGGCGGGGAAATTATAGCCGCTACCCCATCCGATGGCGTAATTCGCGGCACGATAGAGCAAGTGGGGCAGAGGAGGATTATACTTCGGGAATGGGGGCTGCTGCCCTTGCGCCCGCAGTTTGCGGTATATTCTACTCTCAACGGTGTCACAACCGGAAGCCCTGCTGATTTGATTGTTGGAGCAAACACGGCAGATTTTCACCTGATTAATGGGGCAATCGGGGCGGCTGTTATTACAGAAATGGCCCTACCAGCCTATATCCGTGTGCTTATTGGCACATCCAATTTCGAGGGCCTGGTGCATGACAGTGTAGCAGTAACCTCTACAGGTCCATTCACTGTAATTACCTCTAGCGGTTCCTTCACAGCAACTACTTCCGCTGATTCCCTTACTGCAACCACTTCTGGCGACTCCCAGTCCACAGCTGAAACTGACAATACGGTTAAATCATTGTCCCAAGGGGAGGTCTTCACAGTAACAGGTGCTGACCTAGCTGATGATAGCCGTCTATATATCATGCCCATAAACCCAGAGCATCGCCTGGAAATAGTGGGCCTGGCACGCAACCAATCTGCCCCTCTATATCGCGGAACCTTGGAAATTATCAGGGCTGAAGGCGGGTTTATCATTGTCAATGAGCTGCCGCTAGAAGAGTATCTTTACGCCGTTGTTCCAAGCGAAATGCCTTCATATTTCGGCGTCGAGGCAGCCAAGGTGCAGGCGGTTACAGCCCGCACTTTTGCAGTCCACCAGTTTTACCAAAACCGCTTCAGGGCCTTTGGGGCCCATGTAGATGATTCTGTAATCAGCCAGGTGTACAACAATATCCCCGAAAACGACATTTCCAGGGAAGCAGTGCGGGCTACAGCCGGGCAGGTGTTAACCGCTTACGGTGAGATAGTCATGGCCAATTATTTTTCCACATCAAGCGGCATCACCGCTAATTTTGGAGAAGTGTGGGCATCTGGCAGTGATTTTCCTACATATACGCCAAAACATCTGACATCACGGCTGCAATTTGACCCTGGCGACATATCCGACAGGGCCCTGCGGCGAGCTGTAAGGGATTTAAGCATTGAAGAAAACGCCGATATATTCTTCCGCACAACGGATATCCCAGCATTTGAAAGGGATTTGCCCTGGTTTCGATGGCAGGTGCGCATGACAGCTGAAGCTCTGTCCCAAAGTATCAACGGAAGTTTGTCCACACGCAGACAGGCCAACCCCAGTATGATACATGCCCTGGATGCAAACGGGGCAAGTACAGGCATCCCTATAAGTAGTATCGGGAGGCTGACGGGCATGGAAATAACCCGGCGTGGCCAAGGCGGCAATGTAATGGAAGTGATACTATCCGGCACAGAGGGCATAGTGCGAGTACAAACCGAGTTTAATATCCGCACCTTACTGGCCCCACACACGGCTACAGTAACCCGCATCAACGGCAGCACAGTAAATAACTTGGCCCTTATGCCCAGCGGGTTTTTTACAATCGAAAAAGAAACCGACGCAGGTGGGAATCTTGTTGCTATTACATTCTATGGCGGCGGGCATGGCCATGGCGTGGGAATGAGCCAGAATGGGGCCAACCTGCTGCTTAACGCAGGATACAGCTATAGAGATGTGTTACTGCATTACTATCCTGGGGTTGATATTGGCACGGGGGTTGGTATTGGTTTACGAGATGTGGAATAAAAAGTTATTCAAAAAAGACAACACGGCCATCCGTGCCATCAACTCCCCACACTTGTGTAGCGTCTAACCCCAATTCTCCAAATAATCATAGAAGCACACAAAAACACCGCACCTGCAGGAAGCGCCAGCCATCCACGCCAAACTGCCCCACCCCACCCGCCAATAGCAGAGGCAGGGAAGTAGCTAATCACCAGCATGGGCATAAAAAAGGTAAACATATTCCTCATCATCCGCGGCATGTGGTCAACGGGTATGCGAGTGGTCTCATAGCTGGCGTTGGTGAAAATATAAATCCAATCCAGTGCGCCTACTGTGAAAATAGAAATACCTGCACTAAACACAAATACCCCGGCATAAGTCAAGAACCCGCCAATAAGCGCAAACACAAGCATTGCAATATTATAAAGAGAAAACACAATCTCCAATCGGCTGCACGCCCATAAAATAATACCTAAACCCGTAAACACACGGGCAAAGCGGTGTATATGAAAAACAGACGCCGCAACCTGAGTAAACAGTGACTTTGGACGTAGCAACACCCTGTCAAAATTCCCGCCCCGTACCATCTGCCATGGGAAGCTATCAAAGCCACGACAAAAGCACTCCGCAAGACCGAAAGAGGTAACTGCAATGGCATAAATCAGAAGAATACGCTCTACTGTCCAGTCTCCGATGTTTCCAAACCGCCCAAACATGAACACAATAGCAATAGGTTCCGATATGACAGTGAAGATTACCTGCAAAAACATAATCCACCAGCCCTTGTACTCCAGGCCGGATAGCAGGTGGATTTTAATCAAGTATCCATAAAGTCTAAATTCTTTTAGCATAGTCTTCACTCCTTTCGCGTACTCGCATTGCATTGCTTTGCCTATCCTCAGGCACTCCCGCTCTTTTGGTCACAGCCTATCCTCCCTGCACAATAAGCCGGTTTATCTTCCGGTACATTAGTCCTTGTCCCAAAAGTACAATAGCTGCTGCCCACAACAACTGCAGACCAATTGCCCATAGCCCGTCGCCTGGCGGCATAGAGCCAAGGTATAGCCTAAAAGGAATATCCATAAGCCCAGCAAAGGGCTGTAGCAATAATGCCCGCTGCATAAAATCAGGCCACAACAAAAGTGGAAGGAAACTGCCGCTAAGGATGCCACCTAACAGTGCCAAGGCGTAAGTAGGCCCCTCGCCCCATGTCAAACCCAGCCGAACAGTTGTAAGCAGCATCACAAACGCGACACACAGCAAAAAAGCACTGAATACAGACAGCAAAAACATAACAAACCCCAAAGCCGACTCCGGCCCAGATAATCTAAGGGCAGCCGGCATAATCAAAGCCGCAGCAAGGGTAATACCCGCCCGCCAAGAAAAACCGCCAACCCTATTAGCGGCAGCCCTCGCAAACCAGTGGCTGTATATATTAAGCGGACGGCATAATTCCAAAGCCACATCTCCGCTTACAATTTTCTCTCGCAGATCACCGTCAACATTGAGATTGCCTATGAGCCCAAGCATAATCTGGACAAGCCAGGCATAAGACACAGCTTGGACTAAAGTTAGGGCAGCACTGTCTGGGTTTCCGTATGTGTAAAACACGGTGAACATCACAATCTGTATAATACCCCAAAAGATGCTGATACTGGCATTGGCAAGGGCTGCCGCCCGGTATTGCAGGCGCTCTGCTACCCTTATTTTGAATAATGCGCCACAGGCTCTGAGTGTCCTCATAGCTCCATCTCCCCATACATAGCAGCGATTATCTCATCAATATCCTGCCCATCATGGGTGGCATACCTATCCATTAGCACATCCAGGCCGCCATCATGCAATAGTCTGCCATGGCCGATAACCATCACCCGCTTGCACAAAGCCTCAATATCATCCATATCGTGGGTAGTCAGCAAAACGGTGACTCCGGTTTTCGCATTTTCTTCCTTTAAAAAAGCCCGCAATGCCAATTTGGAAACCGCGTCCAGACCAATAGTTGGCTCATCCAAAAACAGCAGCTTTGGCCGGTGAAGAAGGGCTGCTGCCAGTTCGCAGCGCATACGCTGGCCCAAAGACAACTGACGGGCTGGGGTCTTTAGAATACCGCCTATATCCAAGGCTTCCACAAGCTCGGCCAGCCGGGCCTGATAATCAGCTTCCTTGATATCATAAATGATTTTCAAAAGCGAAAAGGAATCCCCCACCGGCACATCCCACCAAAGCTGACTCCTCTGGCCAAAAACGACGCCTATGTCGGATACATGAGATTTTCTCTGTTTCCATGGGATTTTCCCGTTTATGATGCAGGTTCCGCTGTCTGGGGTGAGTATGCCGCTCATTATCTTAACTGTGGTGGATTTCCCTGCGCCGTTTGGGCCTATTAGACCCACCAGCTCTCCTTGCTCAATTGCGAAGCTGATTTCCTGCAGTGCATTGACGACCTTTTTATTGCGAAAAAAAGCCCCCTTCAAAAGCCCCCACTTTCCCTCGGGGCGCTCGTAAACAGTGTATTTTTTGCTTATACCAGCCAGTTCCACATGCGCCATTTATGACACCTCCTTGTGCAAGCCGGATGACTATATATGTATTGCATAAGGATGTAAAACCGGGCATAGGGTGCTGGCCTGCCTTGAGTGCAGAAAATATACTTAAAATCTCAACCATGCATCGTTTTTTAAAGTTTTTCTTTACAAGTTGGCATTTGTTTTGTACTATATATTTATCTTTGATGTGGGCAACGCCAGAGGTATACTTTCTGTACTGTCTACGGATAGGAAATATTTCCCAAATCATTAAACTCAAACTGTTAAATATGTATACAAATAACAAGAACAGCCGGACATATGTCTTGAGGCTGTTCTTTTTTGTTGCCGTTAGCCGTAAAAAAGCCGCCCATTGTATCTGGGCGGCCATGACGGGGGAATTATTTCTTTTTCATTTTCTTGATAAACTCCTCATAGCTTGGCAACTCAAGCCCTTCGACATTTGCGGCCTTCACAATAACGTTGTAAGCTTCTTCCACAGTTTCCGCACGCCCAACATACTCTGCCAGCAATGTCAGTATTACCTTTGTCTCAAATGCCATTGTGTACCCTCCTTCCGCTGTTAGTCCATGCAAGTATACCACTATATCCGGGGAAAACAAAGCCAGCAGCAGAAAATACGATACATATACCAGATCAATTGTATAGTTACCTCATAAGGGAGAGCAGTAAAAGCGGCAACAACTCCCTATTGCTCAACCCCCGCAAATCCAAATTAGGAAACTCAATGCCGGACATATCAAAGTTGGACAAATCCTCAGTTGACATGTCAAAGATCGGCATGTTGGGTAAATCCAGCACCTGTTCTGCTATAGCATCATTGCATCCGCAGCCCCATGCAGAAAAGGCTTGGATAGAGCCGCCATCCCCACACTCTTCTGCGAGACGCCGCCAGGTGATTGGCCCGACAACCCCGTCCTGTGTCAACTCAAATAGCCGCTGAAATGTCACCACTGCCGCCTGAGTAAGGGGGCCAAACACCCCATCTTCGATAAGCTGTCGGCTGCATGGCTGAGACACATGGTTTAAGCAGTGCTGTATCTGGCGCACGCTATCGCCACGGGAACCTATTCTCAGAGGGGTGCCTGGATAAGCGGGCATTGTATTTGTGCCGCTACCACCGCCTCCGCCGCCACTGCCGCCTTCGGCTGGGCATTCCTGCTGCAACCGGCCCCAAGTAATCGGGCCAACTACCCCATCGGGAGTCAAGCCAAATATCTGCTGAAAAGTTGTTATCGCATCAAGGGTACGAGGTCCAAAGACACCATCTTCAACCAAGCGCTGGATTGTCGGATGCCTCTGTGAGACTCGATTAAGACAGCGCTGTATCTGCCTTACATTCTCGCTTCTCTCGCCTACTCTTATAGCTGTGCCAGGGTATGGTGGCATTCCACCACCGCTGCCGCTTATTGGGAAAACATCCCGCACGCCTTCAGCGATTGCACGGGCCATCGCGTTTATATCCAGCCGGGCCATATCTTCCGGGTTGTTGATAAAGGCGCATTCTACTAGCACCGCAGGCATATTGGTAAGCCGCAGTATGGCAAAAGCATCTTGGCCCTGGGCATTGATTTGGGTCTTTACGCCCCTATCCCGGAAGCCTAGCGCCACAATACGGCGTAGTATTGCACTGGCAAGGGCACGGCCTGGGCCAGTGTCTTTTACGCTATAGAACACCTCTGTGCCTGTGCCTGGAGTGCCATTGTTGCTGTTGAAATGTATTTCTACTGTTGCGTCCACATTGTTGCTATTGGCCAGGTTGGCGTCCCGGGTGATACTGCGGTCTACATCTGTTGTGCGGTTGTTTATCACTGTGTAGCCCCATCCCCGCAATATCTGGGTTGCGGCGTTGCTTACGGCTAGGTTTAGGTTTTTTTCCTGACGGCCTAGGGCAACCGCTCCTGGGTCACTGCCGCCATGTCCTGCGAATACGGCTATGCGCATACTATCACTCTCTTTCATATGGCCATGAGTCTATTCCTCCAAGATTGCATACATTTGTATATCCCATAGATACAAGTACATCGGCGGCACTTTGACTGCGGCCTCCCCTTTGGCAGTACACAATCGTAAGCACGTCTTTATCGGGAAGTAAGAATGGGGCTAGTGCTTCAACGTCATCATCTGGCAATAGGATTGCGCCGGGAATATGCCCAGTGTCATATTCCTGCTTTGTTCGCACATCTATGAAAATTGCCTCTTGATTTGAACCCATTACGGCTCTGGCATAACGTGGGGTTACGCGCTTGGGATTGCACCTGTTTTGCATATTAAGGCCCCTCTTTATGCAATTCAACAAAGTAAATTGCATTAGTTGTCTTCTTTCATGCTATGCCAAGCAGGGCAATTGAGTGCGGTTTTGGTCCTTTTGGAAAAAGCGATCCTGTCCTTGCTATATTCTCCGCCCTTTCCTATAATATGGACAAAATTCAATAAGAAGGTGAAACCATGCCCCGTTACGATTTCGCAGGTTTAGAAAAAAAATGGCGCGCCCGCTGGAAAGAGAACCCTATCCAAGACCCTGCCGCCAACAAGCCAAAGTACTACTGCCTAGACATGTTCCCCTACCCTTCCGGCACGGCCCTACATGTAGGCCACTGGCGGGGATATACCCTAAGCGATGTGCTTAGCCGATATAAAATCCTGCAAGGCTACCATGTACTGCACCCCATGGGATGGGATGCCTTTGGCCTTGCCGCGGAAAATAACGCAATAAAAGTAAAAAAGCATCCCGCCATATCCACCTCCCAAAACGTGGCCAGCATGAAGCGCCAATTAGAAGAAATGAGCACCATCTACAACTGGGACGACGAAATAAACACCACAGACCCAAGTTACTATAAATGGACTCAGTGGATTTTTGCCCGGATGTTTGAAAAAGGTCTGGCCTACGAGCAGGAGATGCCCCTTAACTGGTGTCCGACTTGTAAGGTTGTACTGGCCAATGAAGAGGCCGTAGGCGGCGTATGCGAACGCTGCAAATCCCCGGCCACTAAGAAAAACCTGCGCCAATGGATGCTAAAAATCACCGCCTACGGCGAGCGCTTGCTAAACGACCTAGAAGGCCTGAACTGGCCTGATAAAGTCAAGAAAATGCAGTCGGACTGGATAGGCAAGAGCTATGGTGCTGAGATAGATTTTTCTGTAATCAAATCTGATGCTGACCCAGGCAATCTTGAAGCAAAAGCCGACCCAGCGACAGGGCTAAAAATCAAAGCCTTCACCACCCGCCCAGACACCCTATGCGGTGCAACCTTTATAGTGCTGGCCCCAGAGCATCCCCTGGTAAAGCAGCTAACCATACCCACAAAGCAAGCCGAAGTTGAAGCCTATGTAAAAGTTGCCGCCTCCCGTTCCAATGTAGACAGGATGGCTGACAAAGAAAAAACAGGCGTGTTCATAGGCGCATATGCCGAAAACCCATTAAACTGGCAACCCATGCCCATATGGGTGGCGGACTATGTGCTGGCAGATTACGGCACAGGCGCAATAATGTGCGTACCCGGCCACGACACCAGAGACTTTGAATTTGCGCAAAAATTTGACCTGCCCATTGTTAAAGTAATTGCTTCATGCATAGACGACGCCGACACAATCCTGGAGGAAGCCTATACAGGGGACGGTGTACTGGTAAACTCTGGCCCATATACAGGCAAAACTGTAGAAGACGGCAAAACCGCAATATGTGCCCACTTGGAAGAGCGTGGCCTGGGCAAGGCCACAATCAATTACAAGCTGCGGGATTGGGTCTTCTCCCGCCAGCGCTACTGGGGAGAGCCTATCCCCATAATTCACTGCCAAGTCTGCGGACCCGTGGTTGTGCCTGATTCCGACCTGCCGGTATTGCTGCCCAACATCGATTCCTACCTGCCCACAGACACCGGGGAGTCCCCGCTGGCCCTTGTGCCAGACTGGGTAAATACCACCTGCCCAGCCTGTAAGGGCCCGGGCAAGCGGGAAACCAATACCATGCCTCAGTGGGCGGGCTCATCCTGGTACTTCCTGCGCTACCCGGATGTAAACAATGACGAATCCCTTGCAAGCACCAAGGCCCTGAGGGACTGGCTTCCTGTGGACTACTATGTAGGAGGGATAGAGCACGCGGTACTTCACCTGCTGTACGCCAGATTCTACACGAAGTTCTTGTTCGATATAGGGGTGGTGGATTTTGAAGAGCCATTCTCTACCCTGTTTAACATCGGCATGATAAATTACAAAGGGAAGAAAATGTCCAAAGGCGAAGGCTACGGCGTATCTCCTGACGATGTTGTACCTAAGTATGGCTGCGACGCACTTCGCCTGTACGAAATGTTCATAAGCCCGCCGGATCAAGACTGCGAATGGGATGACAGCGGAATAGAAGGGGTATCCCGTTTCCTTAATAAGCTGTGGCGCATTGTGGAGAAAGAAACCACAAGAAAGGCCCCAGCCACCGAGGAACTAACCCGCTTACGTCATAGGATTATCCATGATATTACCACCCGCTTAGACAACCTTTCACTAAACACGGTAGTAAGCGGCTTTATGGAGCATACAAATACTTTGCAGACTCTTTCCGGTGCAGGCGGCGTTGATAAGGATACACTGAAGACCTTGGCCATACTGCTGGCTCCCTTTGCCCCACACATGGCAGAAGAAATATGGGAGCGCCTTGGCAACAAGGACTCTGTATTCGCCCAAACCTGGCCAACCTACGACCCGGATATGCTTAAAACCGATACTATGGAAATAGCCATGCAAATAAACGGCAAGCTTCGCGGTAATATAAGCATCTCAACAGATGCTGATAAAGAAACCGCATTAGCTGCCGCAAAGGATGCCCTAGCAGATAAGCTTGATGGTGTTGAGATCGTAAAGAGCATCTACGTGCCAGGCAGGATTGTCAATTTTGTGGTGAAGCAATAGGTTTTGATGATAGTGATAAACCTTTTTGGGCTGTTGTTGGAATGTACAATATGCTTTATGTAGGTCTAGCGAAATGCAAATCGGCGTCTAAATTTGACGCCATCTAATATAGGAGGGATTAATCAATGAAAAAAGCACTAATTTTCCAAGGCGGCTGGGACGGCCATCAACCCAAGCTAGTATCTAAGCGGTTTGCAGGGATTTTGGAAAAGGAAGGTTTTGCAGTAACCGTTTCCGATAATCTGGATTGCTTAGCGGATTTATCTGCCCTGATGGAGCTGGATTTACTTGTATCCTGCTGGACCATGGGGGAAATCAATAACGACTATGTAGTGAACGTAGCCAAGGCCGTAGGTGCTGGTGTGGGCCTTGCTGGGCATCATGGCGGCATGTGTGATTCCTTTAGGAATAACACAGAGTGGCAGTTTATCACCGGCGGCCAATGGGTAAGCCATCCTGGCGGCGACGGGATAGATTATATGGTCAACATCACTGCAAAATCTAACCCCATCGTGGCTGGCATTGAGGACTTCCCTGTGTGCAGCGAGCATTATTATCTGCATGTTGACCCAGCTATTGAGGTTTTGGCCACTACCCGCTTCCCGGCTCCAGGTGTGCCTTACTATCATATTTCCAATAAGCCTGTGGATATGCCTGTTGCTTGGACTAAGACCTGGGGCAATGGGCGGGTGTTTTATTCATCCTTGGGACATGTGGATAATGTTTTTGACAATTCTCCTAGTGCGCAAGAGATTATGCGGCGGGGGATGCTTTGGGCGGCTGAGGGTAAGGCTTATGTTGTAACAAATGGGCTTACTACTGATAGGTTTGAGAATACGGCTAAGATGTATTAGAACCCCGCAACCCCGCATGAGAAGGGCCGATTGCTTTTCTCCGCTAGGCTACGGCTTATGCTGAACAGCCTCAGGCTTGGGAAAATGCCATTTTTTACGGGTTATCACCCGCAAAAATGGCGTTTTCCCTTGCGCCTGAGTCTATCCAGCGCCTTCGCAGACGCGGCGAAAAACAATCGGCCCTTCTCATGCTGCGCTATACCAAGTTGCTGAACATTTCCTTATTTTCTGCGAAAAATGCCAATGCATTGAGATTGCGCTTTACTACATCCGCTGCTTCCGGCTCCCCTGCGCAGTACGCAATGCAATTCATCGAAGCTACGCACAGCATATAGTAAATAACTTGTTTTTCTTCTACAGTCAGTGGGTTTATACTATCGTATCCTTTTAAGATTTCTTTCAACGTTGACATGTAGAAATCAATCGGGCGGGTGTTTGTTTCCCCTGCGCACCATATCACATCAAAGAGCCTTACATGAGATGCATTGTATATTTCGTACCCTTTTAGGCCTACTACTTCGCCGTCTTCATACACAACTGAGTCGCCTGTTGGGTTGCCGTGAATTAGCTGCTTGGGTAGCTTTTCGTACAGTTCGCCGAAGATTTGGGTGTAATCGTTGAAGAAGGCATCGCCTACTTCCAGGTGGTATTTTTGCAGATGCTCTTTTACTGTTGGTATGGAGTTTATACCCTGCTGATACAGATTGGCTTCGTAGGGCTTTACATCATCCTGTACGGATTTCAGTGCGCGGTGCAACCTGGCGATGGCTTGCCCTAGCTTGTATGCGTACTTTGTGCGGTTGTCGTTAAAGTCCATGGCGGCAAGCTCTTCGTCGGATAGCGGACTGGTGATGAGTGGGCCGCCTACTTTTTTTGTCAGCAAGAAGATATGCTCGCCGTCTAGATAATCGCTGCCATCCTTTGTGGGAACTGGATCAAACTCTGAAGATAGGCCTTCTTTTTTCAGCGCTTTTGCGATTTTTATGTTTTTAATCATCCTCGAACGCTCGTTGGTTTTGAGGAAATAGTCCTCTCCTACTGCCCATATCCTCCATTCAATTGCCCCTGTTTTCCAATGGGGCATTGAAATATCCTCGATTTTAAGCCCCCTTGGAATATTCCAATTTTCAAGGATTGTCAGGATGTCTTTTTCACTTCGAATCATATCGCTTTGTACGATTTCACTTTGCATAATAATTTCCTCCGATTTCTTGTATGCTACATTTTTGCATTTTCCGCATGCTACTTTCTTGCACTTTACGCATGCGGCTTTATTGCACTTTCCGTATGCAACATTATTGTAGATACTCAAATATTTTTTTGGCGAGCAGCCATACATTTTTACAAAGGCCTTATAAAATCCGGCATAGGTATCAAAGCCGTAGTCGTACACCACGCCAATGGCTTTCCGGCCAGATGCAATTTCGGCAAGAGCATGGTCTAAGCGCCGCTTCAAGATATAACTGGCAACAGTGGAGTCCATTGCGCTTGCAAACAAGCGGCAAAAATGTCCGGCAGAATAGTTTGCCATTTCTGCAAGCTCCTCCGCTGTAATATCGGTTTTTAGATTCTGCTCAATGTACATAAGGGATGATTTTATAAGGTCGTGCATAATGTTGTCTGCCCTCCTTTCCCGCGGTAGGATAATTATATTGCATAAGCGAAATAAAACATTTCCTGTATTGACATATAAGTGCGCCATTAAGAGAAACCCCCAAAGCAAGCTGAAATGCCAAGGATTTTCAACTTTATTGCGCTAAACAGCAAGTTCTTTCACTATCCATTGTGTAAGCAACTCGCGTTCCCCAGCATCATCTGTCTGGAAACAGAAGTTATGAAAACAGCATCGATTGTAATGTATGTTATCGATTGTGTACATGTACGCCCCGCCATGTTCACAATGACTGAAATTTGGGTCATGTTTTGCACAAGCGCCACATGGGCGTCCATTTTTCACGACGGTTTTCATCCTTTCCGGCATATCAGCAAGAATGCTATCAGAAGCAGCAAGATGATTGCCCCAGAGCTGCACTGTGCACCCGGCAACGCCCATTTCGATTTTGCAAATCTTTTTCTTGCTTTTACGTGAGGTATAAATATAGAAAGCACCGCACCCAAAGTTGATTGTATCGCCTGCAACCCGGCAGTTGTTATCAATCATCAGCTTGTCTATATCCAAGAGCCAATGGGTTACATCCGGCGACTGAGTGTTCACATATTGGCTCAACAATACCTTTTGCGCTTTTGGTACAGGGTTAGCCAGCGGGAAAAAGTCGCCGCGCATAAATGCGGTTGTAAACTTATAGTCGTTTGTTTTTATGTTTGCTTGGGCTTCGGCTAGCAGCTTTAACCCCACAGGCAGAAAGTCGTCATGACCATATTGAACATAGAATGTCCCTATGCTTTCAAGATCAACCTCTTCATCGAAGCTGGCTTCTTCAAAATAAAAACCAATATCCGAAAGGAAATTGAATACTTCCATTTTCCGTTTATTTGACATCTTGCCTATGGAGTAGCGTATCTCACTCTTTGGGGGAAGAGGACTAAGCATATCACTCCCGGAAAGTACAAGCTCACGTACCGGCTCTATTTTGAGCCGTCCATGATAACCCATGGCATACAAAACCATAGCAAGCTCGTTTATCATGGGA
>Ga0123355_10010408_pt1 | contig 14255 bp, 5 predicted proteins | sample TergutEmb28metaG_3_FD_89872 | JGI IMG/M metagenome (GOLD analysis project Ga0123355, IMG submission 89872) | Embiratermes neotenicus P1 segment gut microbial communities from Petit-Saut dam, French Guiana - Emb289 P1 | ecosystem: Host-associated > Arthropoda: Insects > Digestive system > Gut ...
ACCAGAACCTTCAAACTTGACACTAGCCACTAGCACTACCATGCCTCTAGTCAGAGCATACCACCACATATAGAAATTACATTACGCAATAAGGCCCGTATGTAGAGATCTCTGCACCACGTGCGCGCACAATGTGTGTAGTAGGACCTTAAGTTAAGTTCTCTGCAAGGCAACCTGAAGATGGCCAGAAAAGGCCGAAACATGTAGTTGTCTGATATAGCCATTAAATACACCTTAATTGACATAGTTGTGTTTGACTACATACACTTTCTAATTTACAGCTATGTGCGTTTCAGCTCGCCAGTCAATGCAGACAAGTGATTAGCTTCACGTTGCAGCCGTTTTACTCTCGAGGAATAACGTACGAAAAAGAAAGTGTCATTGTATGAAAAAATAACGTTTTATCTCTCAACAAATGTTATTTTTTGAGGTGAATTATTTTACGACGGTGTCCAAATACTAGGACTGTATAGTTTCTGTAAGTGGGCCGGATAGCTCAGTCGGTATAGTGAGTCGCTACGGGCTCTGGACGGTCCGGGGATCGAATGCCGTGGGGGGGTGAGATATTCCACATGCGTCCAGACCGGGCCTGGAGGCCACCCAGCCTCCTGTACTATGGGTACCGGGTCTTTCCCAGGGGTAAAACGGCTGGAGCGTGGCTTTGACCACCCACCCCTATCTATCGCCAAGGTTAAAGGAAAAGTAGGGCTATATCTTTACTCCCCTTCTGGGTCTTCGTGGCCTGTTCAGGGTGAATTTACTTTTATATAGCTCCCATGATATAGGAATAAATACGAAGCATTCGTGAAATGATGCTGACAGTGTCAAGACCCGCCCCATTGCCATCTGTCGAACACAAATTCCACATAGACTGGACTAGTATCTAACTCGGGCGTCCGCTATGACAGACCGGCGACTAACCGCCTGAAAATAAAAACATAAAATGTATAATTAATTAGGTTTCGTGTCTGTCTATCCGCATGGTTCATCCCCCAAACCACACGTCAAATTTCGTGTATGTTTGGTATGCTTGATTCGCGCCGGAAGCACCAAACGGTAGTGACGTCAGCGGGCTGCCAATATTAATCTACAACGCCAGTAGGTGCCATTCATTACGTCAGTAATTTACCTTGGCTCTCTGGTTGTATTTCCCTACGCCGGGGCGCGGCGCTGCTGACATCTACCGCCGTAAAAATGTGTTAATCCTAGAACAGGCCATGAAGGTCCACAGGGGGAGAGAGGTATAGTTCTACTCTTTCTTTGACCTCAGGGATAGATTGGGGTGGGTGGCCAACGTCACGCCTCGGCCGTTTTATCCCCGGGTAAGAGAATCATTGTACAGAATGCTGGGTGGGCCCCAGGGGTCGGTCTGGACAAGTGCGGAAAATAATCTCGCGCACATCCACATGCGATCCCCGGACAGTCCAGCCTGTAGCGAGTCGCTACACCGACCTTGCTACCCCGGCCCCACCTATCTTCGTAATCCGTATTAAAATACTCCCAATGGGGGAGGGGGGGTGGTGCGTTTTAGAATTCCGAAGGATTTGATAGCAGCAACATTTATCGCTTATCGCAATTCTGTCAAATATAGTGTCTTCGTCTGAATGCGGCTGTCCGGAACACTTGGATGTTACTTGGATGCTTTTATGACGTTAGTTTTCTCCTAAATTTTCCATTAAAATTCCAACAGGCTTTATGGTCTTTACGCAAATGAAGATATAATGGGATTTACAACAAGACAGACAGACAGACAGACTCCTTATTGCATTGAGCTTCATCCCAAATTGAAAAAATAAAATGTACTAGCCAGAATGAATGAATGAATGAAACCAAACGAAAGGCTTGATGAAGAGACACATGGAGATAATTTATCTCAGTAATTAAGCAACTTGATGCACAAAATTTTTGTTTTACAATAAGTTTATTTCATGCCTCTACATGTTTCGAGCACATGTGCTCATCATCAGGAGGTCAAAATTGTAGTATACAGCATCTGGTATCATCACAGTTGTAGGTGGCTGTCCCGTGTACACGTTGAGAGAGGGCATCAAAATTTGTAAAGCAAAACGAGCAAAGCAAGTACATCAATACAAGAACACCACGATAAAATTGTATACGAGTAATGCAGCCATCTGGTATAACAAATCCTGCAAGATTAAATAACTGATACCTACATATGTTAACATAAGAGTAAACGGTAACAACCCAAGATAAGAGTCCTCTCTCAACCTGTGTACAGGACGGCCACCTACAGGTGTGACGTTACCAGATGCTGTGTAATGCAATTTGACATCCTGATGATGAGCAGAACAGTGCTCGAAACATGTAGAGGAATATAATAAACTTATTCTAAAACAAGATTTTCTGCATTATGTTCGTTAATTACTAAGATTATACTGAGATGCATGGTCAGCAAAACATAAAAAAGGATGATTTAAGTTTTATCAGGCCCTTTACAAAAAAAAAATAACAAAATTATCATATCTGTGAAGCCCATAAATTTGTACGTTGTAATTATTTTGAAATTTAATGAACACGAATGTCACAAATGACTATACCACACGGAACCATGTCAGGCAGTATCAGAGTAATACCAAATCCTCAGTACAAGTCTCCACTGATTACAATCACAGAAACAAAAGCAGAATTCACAGGGCCATAATTTGCATGTTTCATCGCCTCCCAGAATAACTGAACGCCATCTAGCAGCGCTGTGTCTGCTTATCAGCTGATCCAGTATTGACCAACCGTCTCCACGCGAATTCACCCCCCAGTTAACTACCCACATCCCTCCTGACCCTGGACGGAACCAGACCCTCTTCAGGGACAGCTGTGGCGTCAGTATGACCCTCCTGGTTCATAAAAGATTGACTTTACTTATTTCACCAGTACTGTAAATAAATCGTGGCACTTCTTTCTTTTATTATTGTAAATACGTATACCAATCAACACGTAGCACACGACGCACACCTAGCCAACTACACTCTCTACAACAGATTCCAACACAACATGATATGCTGCCACAACACATTGTTTACAAAAACGAACTAAATCGTTAATATGTAATAACTTTAGCAAGGAACGACGAAACTCCCTGGTGATGATCTGAAAAGATCGAAATATGTCGGAGTGGTTTTAAGTGAAAGTTATATAGGTGTATTTGTTGGTTAATAGTTGAAGCAACAGATCTGTTCTCTACTAAAAGTCTCACATTTTCAACACGATTAATCACTACTCCTTATAAAATACTAATTTGGAAGCGTATCGCTCCTAGAGCTGTCGTCCACAGTAGGAATTACAACGTAATACAGAAGAAGACGGTACGATTTTAACAGAATAACAAATTTAGTACACGGTATAGTGGTTTCACAGTTTTATGGTACCGATATGCACGGACAGCTTGCTTACAGACTGGAGAATGACAGGAGTCGTGGCCATAGCAAGGGCAGATGGTGGGAGGAGATATGCCTGCAGTAGTGTCTTCTATCTTTCCAAAAAAAAAAAACATGGGGTTTTCTTCTTACATAAGTACGTAATTTTTATTCCATTTCACGCCTCTTCCGACAAGCACTCCCATACACCGTACTCTATTTGACGTCCCTGGATATGGATAAACCTGTGGTTTCCTCTCTCAGAGCGTATGGTAATATAGTACAATTATTCTGCGAAACACAGTGTTCTTTGTTTGGTTTATAGTGGGCAACACAGAAAAATCCGCGGTCCTTAACTATCTCTAATCGATTAACTCAACGTTATTCCAGTCTCTATTGCAGACGAAACCAGGTGCAGCGACTGAAATCAGTTCTTCGTGCTGTGCCATGAGAATGCGATCGGGCTCCAAATAACTACCGCATTAAAAAATTATCACAGCAAGTTAAGCTAAGATAGTTCATACCTATGGGAATACAATAATCGTTCATAAGGCCGAAACACGTAGAAATTAACGTGTAACGAAAAGGCCAGCCAGGTTGTGCCATATTATGATTAACTGAATTACAGACATGCGTCGCTTAACGACGGGGCTACGTTCTGAGAAATGCGTCGTTAGGAGATTTCGTCGTTGTGCGAAAGTCATAGGGTGCACTGACAGAAACTTAGATAGTATAGCCTGCTGCACACCTAGGCTATATGGTATAGCCTATTGCCCCTAGGCTACAAACCTGTACAGCATGTTACTGTAATAAACACTGTAGGCAATTGTAACACAATAGTACTGTAATATAATATTATAATCTTATGGGACCACCGTCGTATATGCGATCCGTCGTTGACAGAAACGTCGTTATGCGGCGCATGATTGTACTTATTACGTGCTTTCGTATCTCGGTAAAGCGTCGATTAAACTCATTCTAACAGCCTGTACACGTATCTGAACGCACGAAACAGACCGACTGCCACTCTAATGGGTTATCCAATGAAACTTTACATGAAAATGCGATATGTCGATGGATCACAATTTTTATTACACCCACAAAACAACTGCAGGCGCTTTACATGAAGATATCCGTGCGTTTCTGCGCGTACCTCGTGTGCAGCTACTCCGCCAGAATGAAGGACAATTTTTGGGGGCGATTTGAATGAACTCCGCATACTTCGCAGGATAAATTCCGCGGCCTGTGTTATCGCCCAGCAGTATTCTTCCGCCACCATCGCCTCACTACGCTTTCATTTCCGCCAGGAAAAACACAGGGCAAGTTTTAAAAAAAATGTTATTTCAATTTTAATCCTTTAAAAATTACGTAAGCTAGGGGAACTGGAAGCAATGTCAGTTCCCTTCACGCTGCCAGGTTTTTCCCAGGCAGTAGCACTGTGTGGTTAATGTGTCAGCTAGCGGGTGTATGTAGTTCAGTGTTACGAAAAGGGGACACCCGTTTCCTTAGTCAATAACGAAAGTCATAAACAGTTCGCTCAGTAAATCCACAGCCACTGCGTGCGGCCTTGCAGGACAGTGGGGAAAAGTCAGCCCCGACTTCAGGGCATCTGTAGTTGGGCCTGGAGGGAGGGGGGGGGAGGATGAGGAAACTCGCGATGGCGCAGTTTATTCTTGGTGCCATGATCCTGCACGCACAGCCATTAGCGGCAGGTGTCACGGGCCCATCGTGTCTGAAAGGCACGAGGCGGTGAAACTATTTGATATTGAAACAAGAGCACAAATCGTGACTTCTGGCTTCCGCTGCGGTGTGAATGTGCTGCGTTCAGTGGCGGTTAAAGACGGTACGGGAGAGCCTATCGGTCGCAACTTACAGGTTCAAGTAGTCATATAGTTACCGGCGTTTCGGGAGTCCATCGGTCGCAAATTGCAGGGTAAAGTAGTCATGTAGTTACCGACATTTCAGGACAGTGTACCGGTCGAAACTTAAGGGTAAAGTAGTCATGTTGTTACCGACGTTTCGGGACAGTCTATCGGTCGCAAATTGCAGGGTAAAGTAGCCATGTAGTTACCGACGTTTCGGGACAGTCTTTCGGTCGCAGCTTGCAGGATCAAGCAGTCATGTAGCTACCGACGTTTCGAGAGTCTATCGGTTGCAACTTGCAGGCTAAAGTAGCCATGTAGTTACCGACGTTTCGGGACAGTGTATCGGTCGAAACTTAAGGGTAAAGTAGTCATGTAGTTACCGACGTTTCGGGGCTCTATGGGCCCCATCAAGGGCCAAGCAGTGCTAAACTGTTTGACCCGATAGGTTGTCCCGAAACGTCGGTAATCATCTACCTAAAAACGCTGCGTAGCATCTCAGAAAAGCGAAGAGCTTAAGAGCAGATAGGCTTATTTTAAAAATTTGTTATTCGTTACTTTAAATATATCGGTGACTTTGATGTCCATTTCCTGCAAACATAAACGCGTGATGTAGTGAAAGATAAAACGGTTTAAGTCCGGATGCATAAATCCCAGGCGCCAGGTGGCCCAGAGGACTAAATTCAGTACGATGACGCCTAATATTTGTGGATCCTCAGTATGAAAAAATTGCGCACCGCTGGTTTGTCCCTAAACATGTCACGGTTTCTCGGACTTTTCTTCAGAAGGAATTTTCTAGTGACCAACCCTGCCTAGATTACAAAAATAATACATTGGGTAAGGGTAAAGGTGAAGCTAGCAAAGCCCAGTCAGCACAACGGCTGAGCTACGAGAACGACGACCGAAGCAACGGGGTTCGATGCACGAGAGCAAAGCTTCTCGTCTCAATAGCGTCTGACCGGCTCTGGGGACACGTCAACTTTCCTATCCTATGGGTACCGTGGGCTGTGCTGCAGATGTTAGAGCGGCCGTGGCGTGAAGCTAACCCCTGAATTGTATCTGTTGCCGAAGTTAAAATACCATAACAGCGGTTCCAAAATTGTGCTCCGCGACCATTTCCAAGGGGATCCGTGGATACATTTCTGTAACAGCCATTTTGTTTACTTATTTTTTTTTAATTTATGAATAAAGTTTTGTTAAAAATAATCGCGGAACTTCTTCAATTAGCGGTGTTTTTATTGAATATGACCGATTTTTTTTGTGGCGCTTCGGCGCAACGCGGGCTATGGCTTCCTCATTCACGAGGTTTCTAGATCACACACAACGACGCACCACAGTCGGTAGGATTCCTCTGGACGAGTGATCAGCTCGTCACAGAGACCTCTACCTGACAACACTCACAACAGACAGACATCAATGTCCTCGGAGGGAATCGAACCGGCAATCCCAGCAAGCGAGCGGTCGCAGACCCACGCCTTAGACCGCGCGGCCACTGGGACCGGCTCGTATGATCGCTAAAATATTTAGTTAAGAAACGCCCTGTACCAATGAAGTCAGTGAGCCATTTTAATTAAGGTGAAATCACGCAATGTATTGTTACGTAAGCTATTTGTAGCTATATACAATCTGTTCTGAGATATAAATTTTTAATCTGTATGCCCATCATCCGGACAGTCAGTATTTACGTGCGGAAGGCTGTGAGGATCCGTGGCTATTTTTTGAAGCCGAAATGAGGACCGCTAGCAAAAAAGGTCTGGGGTACACAGCACCATACGGATGATGTTACTGCACATAGACACCAAAGTAAACAAATAATTTCTTTTATTTATTTACAACTAACCAAAAAATGCACAACATATTTAATAATTAATTTTTATCTAAAAAGCTCCTACATGTTTTGATGCGTTAATGCATCATCTTCAGGGAATTATTCTATTATACCAAAGTTGTATGTATGTATGTATGTCGGTTTCAAAACGTTGTTCTACGTTGTCCGACACCTAGACTCCACTGCTTCCTATCTCCCCACTGGTCTTCATTTAGGTTTCTTTCGTTCATGGCCTTCCTTATACCTTCCACCCAGTTTTTCTTCGGTCTTCCTCGTGCTCTCTTGTTTCGGCATCCACTTCAATGTTATTTTGGGTAATTTTCCTTCTGCCATTCTTTGAACATGACCGTACCATGTAAGAGGGCTCTGTTCAATTTCTTTTACAATTGGTTCCTCTAATCCAATTTGTTGTCTTATAGTCACATTTCTACACATTTCTAATTCTTTCTTTTCTTGATATTCTAGAGGATCTCCTCAGCACATCCATCTCTGTAGCTTCGACCCGTCTTTTGTTTTCTGTCAGTTTCCATGTTTCGGAACCGTACAATAAACTGCTTTTGATCAATGCATTATAAATGTTCAATTTTCTCTCCTTTCTTATGTCTTCACTCCAAAGTATCCCGTTCAAACATGCTATACATTTTACTGCACACCAATTACAGTCCATCAGTACATACACTTCTAAATGTTAAAAGAATATCGTTACGAAGTAACTGACCTACAGTACTGCAGTAATATAAAACGAGATAATAAAACGATCTTTCACTAAAATACAGTATCAGAACTGCGTCTTTCTACTGCGTTTTATTGAAAGTTCATAGCAGATGACGCAGTGAGGCATCGAAACGTGTAGGAGCTTTTTCGACAAAAATTAAGTATTAAATATATTGTACATTTGTTGGTTACACGTTGTAAAGGTATGCAAAATTCACAGTACACACAGTTTCAAGATGATTTCTTCTTATCCTTCTACCGAGCTACGGCCCATTGGCGAAATACGGGCATCCCCATTTCCCTCGAGTATTTTCTCTTTCTAGTTTCCATCTTCCAGTTCCATATCTGGAAGAAATACCCGACATCCTCTCTAATCTTCCTCCAGGACTTCCCACGGGCCTGCCAACTAATAGATATTAACTGTAATTGTGGTTCGTTTTGCACAAGTACGTCCCTGTTTAGTCTATGTAGACGCTCCAATTGATTTACTCCACGTCCTTATGCTGCTGACACACGCACCGTACAACTAGCGGTCTGGTTTACACCACCTCAGCCTCAGTATCTAAGATTTATACAGTGCATAACGTCGGGATAGTCGAATAGATCGGTACGAAACATCGGTGCAATGATATCGACAGGGAGCAAACCGAAGTACTCGGAGAAAACCCTGTCAAAATGTCACTCCGTCCACCAAAAATCCCACACCGGCTAGCCTGGGTTTGAACGCGGGAATTTGCGGTGAGAGAACATCGACTAGCCACCGACTCATAGCACAGCCTTGTGCTGATTTGATGTACGCTGTAACGTACAAAGAAGTAAGATAAATAAATTGTGTAACTAAGTTTTGTTTAATATAAAACGTATCATTTAATGTTAAAACACCTGTGCCTGTGTTTGTTTATGCAGCCAGAACCACTTCACACGTCCCAGCACTTTGGTCTTCGACAGTTCAAAGTTGGGTGTACGGTGTCTTGAAAAGAAATCATCTTCAGACCCTGAACTGGGGAGCAGAGTCACCGTCATCGGAAACGAAAGAGGATTCCCGGCAGGACTCACCGTTGACGAACTCGGTCTGTACCGTCGACGTCGTCCTCCCAGCCACCTGCGGCCTAAGGACAACCTACAGCCACAAGGAGGATCTCTCAAATCAGTCACATCCGAATACCAAAGACGGTTCCTACCACATCCCGTTCTTCCCGCTAAAGAACGCTACTTCGGTGAAAACCATCTGGGTGAAGCGTTTGGAGCCTCAGAAGGAACTGCAAGCACTGCGATAGCCACGGAGGGGAAAGAACATGAGAATATGTTAAACAAAGGCCATAGAAGAAAGCGACCTGAAGACGGTCTCAAGTTGGAAGGTGAAGTGTTCCTCAGACCAGAATATTACGACGCCTTTATAGATTTCCCACGTCAGCGACCGAACATTATCAGACCTCGCACACACGTGAATTCAGAAAACCATCGCCAGCTTCCAATGGATCTGCTAACAGAAAAGGATTCAAAGTACCTGTTCTTTGACGTCGTAGAACGGCCGCAGTTGGTGCGGAGACCAACGACTCTGCGCGCAGAAGGTGATATATTGGTGAAGGTGTCAGAGGTACAATCAAGGTACGTCCCTCATGAAGGTGTCAAAAGATCGGATCTAGCAAGACGCAAAACTAGCCTTAGAATGGAGGGCGAGATGGATAAAGTGACTGAACAGAAAGAGAAATACGTGGAATTTCCGGAAGGGCGCAGGGCAGAATTGTCTAAAAGGGCCACCCAGCTCAGTTTAAAAGGTGAGATAGATACATTAACAGAGAAGAATGAAAAATATATATGTTTTCAGTCGCCTAAAAGATCTGAGCTAAAAAAGAGACCAACTAATCTTAAATTAGAAGGAAATATGGAGACTGTAACGGAAAAATCGGACAATTTTATTGAATTTCTTGAAGCTAAAAGGGCAGAGATGTTGAAGAGGTCAAATAATCTGAGGTTAGAAGGGGATCTTGAACATGCACCAGAGTACAGCAACGCTTTTACAGATTTCCCAAGAGAACGGCCGGTTACAAGAAGGCCGCTTGTCAGCTTAAGACAAGAAGGCGAGATGGATACCACAACCGAGAAAAGAACCCAGTTTATAGACTTCTTATCAAAATGTAAGAGACCGGATCTTGCAAGAAAACCAACAAGTTTAAGACTTGAAGGAGAAATAGAATCAAAGCCTGAATACAGAGACTCATACGTTGATTTCCCAAGGCGGAGGCCTAAATTGCAAAAACCTGACAGTTGTCTGAAAGCTGAAGGAGACATTGAAAAGAAGAGCGAGACAGAGGCTCAGTTCGTTCCGTTTTCAAGAAGCGACAGGTCCGCGACTGTCAGAAAACCGTCACTAAATCTACGCCTCGAAGGAGAAATGCATACAAAACCTGAGTACAAAGACTCGTTCAAAAATTTTCCTAGAGAGAGGCCTGTAGTTAGGAAACCTACAGGGAATCTTCAACATGATCCCAAGACCTTACTCCTTCTAGCCGACGAGCCTTTCAAAAGGCCTGGAGGCGCTGGTCGACCACCCGAACGTAACCTTCGCTCAGAAAATAGAATAGACACAAATCCAGAACACAGATCTTCCAATTCAGATTTAAAAACAGCTACAAGGCGACCTTGGGGGCAGTTAAACAGGGATTTACGAGACTCCGAATCAAAAGTGCCAAGAGCACAATCCGAACGGAGGTACAGAGGACAGCCTGGTGTTGATGCAGAATCAAGGACATATGTGGATTACACAGCACTCGAAAGGACACCTAGCAGGAGAAGAAGACCGGAAGACAATTTGATAGCAGCAGGAAGTTCATCGCTGGCAGCCACCATAAGCAGTCCTTGGGTGTCAAGAAGACGAAACGTGACAACAAGGGTGAACCCTGGGACAACGCAAGGTCCTGGTGTTTATCACGCGGTGTCCAGAGATGAACCGGCATCCAGAGCGAAGGCTGTGACGTTCGAACAGGGAGGTGGCCGACCAAAAACGTGCCCGTGAGTGATCCAACAGGGATGTCCAGTATGTTCCTTAAACTGTACAGCTGCCTCGCGACTTATTAAATAACGCGTAACGATAGACCGATCATCGTTCGTAATAGAACGTCACGATAGATTTGGCAGCAAAACTGCTTCGTATTTCGGGCATCTAGGTTTAAAATGTCGGAGCAGAGACCGGTTAGCATCTAGACAAACATCACGTACTGTCAATTTCAGTAGTTAACTATCACCCTACCATTCGAAGCAACACATTCCGAGCTACTGACAGAGCTAGACAAGAAATACGTTAATGGGAACAATTCTAGATTCGCGAATGGAGGATTGATTATTTTAAACTGGATTGAACTACCCTCATCCTACGCTAATTTCAATACATCACCTAACAGGCAGCAAAACCCGTAGCTTAAACACCGCCAATACCAAAGTCCGTCATTTGCCACTCTCTTACGCCAGTTCTATCCACTTCCCATAATCACAACTTATTTGTCTGGGACCCATATTACTAATCAACTGACACAGCCTAAATGTCAACACCGATAATACCAAAGCCCACGATGAAACAAAATCCGGCGCTAGTTCCACCCACTTCACATCCTTGCAAATAGGCCTTAACTTTTTAACGACTGTCAAAACGTTAAACACACAGTACAAAGAACTTAACACGATTTTGTATCGATATTTCCTCCACACACGTTTCTAATGATTATACAATTGAAAATCGATTACCGTACACTCGTTCCTGAAGATCAGACGAGAGACTGGGTTAAACAGACCACCGGTTACGAAAAAATAAATTTATTTGCAACTTTAAAAACATTTCAGAAGAATTTAAAGTATAATATTAATTAGAAAGTCTTATCACGTAGATATTCTGGGAGATACAGCAACCGTCAGATAAAAGATAACTCAATCCCGGTCAGAGTGACATTTTGTCGCAAACAGCTGAAGGACGAGTGTGCTGGTTTAACGGTAAATATGTAGAGTCCAGTTGAAATGTGATAGCGCACGGTCACGCACGGGAGGGGAAGTGAAGGGGAAGCTGGCGAATGGAGTGGGTAGACAGTACTCTTCACACTACCTCGGAACATGGTGTATCCAGCGTTACTACCGCTGATGCGCACACCTCGGCTGCCAGCAGTCGACTGAACTGACGCCCCCGCCGATTTAAATGGACTCGTCCGTTTCGCCGAAAGACGAATTATGGTTTCTGCGCGTGTACCATCACATTTCAAACGCAGTCTACCAAAAATGTTCGGCTACACCATCTACATTAGACATTATCCGACGGTCTGTGGGTTTCCCTTAAAAACGCCTAACATTACGGTCTATATTGCCTTTGTAACTCCCGTAAATGAAGTCCCGATAGACCACACATTAGCCCAGGGATGAACAAATCTCAGTCGCCTGGCCGCCCGCGTAACTAACATCCACATGGTGACTCCAAATACTTTTAATATAATCACTGCAATTAGCTTTCCTTACGTGCAGAAATATGGGCCCTCCACATGGAACCTGCCTCATGTCACCCTTGTGTCGTCTAGAATTTGGAGGTGGCTCCTCGAATTTTGGAAGAATCTGTGTACCCCTATATTAGCCCATCAAATGCCGCAACAACAACAAAAATTACAGAGGAAGGTGGGAAATTATCTTCGCGTATTTCCGAAATTATTTTACGAAGTTAAACCCGCCTGAAGTAATGGCAAGTTTCAAGACATAAACATAATGCTCTGGCTGTTCCAACTGCGCACTTTATACTTACGAACGCTAAAACGCGATAACAAATCTGTGTTTACATTTATGCATGAGCTATGCTAATGGATGTCGCGTTGTTCTTCATTGTTCGTCGTATCGCACATCAACACATGCACGCACGTAAGCACGTCCATACGCAGGCCCACACACTGTAACATATATTATACAGCATTGGCAAGTCCATGATTACGTATGGGGGAGTGAAGTCATAGCTCCACACATTCATAACTTCAGTACTAGAAGAGTCACAATAACAGTATATTGACTGACCGATCAACCAACCAACCGACCGACCGACCAACTAACTAAATGACTAACACCGATTTTTATAGTTATCCGTTCAATATAAGACCACAAATGCTCTGATATTCACTTATTTATCAAATATACATGTTTCGGACAACAACTGCGGTCATTATCAAGTGATACAACGGGATGATGTTATCCACAACTAACTAACTTCACACAGCAGGTTCCTTCTTGAGAAGCTAACAGTTCCCCAGCTAGTCAGGAAATCCCCGCATTTAATGGAACCCGAAGGTTCATTGCCGTATTCACAACAGCCCGCCATCTTTTCCTATCCTGAGCCAGATCAATCCAGTCCATTCATCCCAATCCAATATATTGAAGATTCGTTTTAATATTAACCTCCCGTCTACGCTGAGGGATTCCAAATGGCCTCTTTCCATGAGGTTATACTTACCAACTCCAAGGAGCACAGTCCTAACTAACTAGTTAATTAACCGGTTCTCAGCTAGTCAAGAAATTCCCCGCATTTTATGGAACCCGAAGGTTCATTCCGCATTCACAAGTGCCCGCCATCTGTTTATACCCTGAGTCAGCCCGATCCAGTCCATATCCCCACATCCCACTTCCTGAAGACCCATTTTAATATTATCCTCCCACCTACGCTTGGGTCTCCCAAATGGTCTCCTTTCCTCAGGTTTCCCCCACCAAAACCCTGTATACGCCTCTCCTCTTCCCCATACGCGCTACATGCCCCGCCCATCTCATTATTCTCGATTTCATCATCCAAGTAATACTGGGTGAGGAGATCATTAAGCTCCTCATTACGTAGTTTTAGCCACTTCCCTATTACCTTGTCCCTCTTAGGGTCTCTGCCACCACGGCATGGTGCGTACTCAGGTTGCGGATGGAGAAACGGCCTTCAATAAGGAGGGTAGCTGCGAATATCTTGAATAATCGGTCGCGGACAGCCGACAATGGGTGATCCTCCAGATTGGGAGTTGGTCGATGTGCTAACAAGTTCTCACCGTAAAAAACGTATCTTGTTACGAAATGTTCATACAGAAAGAGTTTCCATCAGGTTTCCCCACCAAAATCCTGTATGCATCTCTCCTCTCCCCCATACGTGTTACACACCCTGACCATCTTATTCTTGATTTGATCACCCGATTAATATCTGATGAGGAATACAGATCATAAAGCTCCTCGTTATGTAGTCTTCTCCACCCCCCTGTTATCTCGTCCTTTTTAGGCTCAGTATTTTGGAAATCCTTTCGCTGCTAGGATCTTTCGCGTCGTTGCGGAAGGAGGCACCTGGCGGCTAAAGTGGGAACGTCTAAAGGCGGGGGAAAGCAGTGGCAAACTACCCCCAAGAACTTGCCCAGGATGCAGTGTGCCAGAGCCATACCGGTCACATGACTGGGCTCTGGTTCCTGCCAAGCCCGGCCTTCAAGGCTGAATACTAAT
>Ga0123355_10010410_pt1 | contig 14252 bp, 12 predicted proteins | sample TergutEmb28metaG_3_FD_89872 | JGI IMG/M metagenome (GOLD analysis project Ga0123355, IMG submission 89872) | Embiratermes neotenicus P1 segment gut microbial communities from Petit-Saut dam, French Guiana - Emb289 P1 | ecosystem: Host-associated > Arthropoda: Insects > Digestive system > Gut ...
TAATTATAAAACTCAATTAGATAATCTATTAGCATCATACAATTTGAGTACTGCAGTAGATTTTCCTACCAGGATCACCAAAAATACTTCCACAGCCACTGATAACATCTTTATTGACAAAACAAAAAATAGTGATTATACTATTGAACCTATAATCAACAGTCTATCAGACCATGATGTACAAGAGCTAGTATTACACAATATAAAAATTATTAATCAAAAACCTCAATTTACTGTAAACAGATTAATAAACAATACTACCATAGCTCAGTTTAAATTAAACTTAAGTTATGAGAGTTGGACTGATACTTTTACAGAAGAGGATGTTGACACTAATTTTAAAAATTTTTTAAATACCTATTTAAGACATTTCTACCACAGTTTTCCTTACAAAAAGGTCTACATTAATCACAACAAAAAAGCCTGGATAACAAAAGGCATAAAAATTTCATGCCAATGAAAAAGGGACCTATTATACATTATATAAAACTACCCATGATTTACATTTTAAAAACTATTATAAAAATTACACTAAAATTTTGTCTGAGGTTATTAAGGCTGCTAAAAAAATACATTACAATAAATTATTCATTCAATCAAAAAACAAAGTAAAGACTGTGTGGAACTTTGCCAAATCAGAAACAAATAAACAGGGTAACAATAATGAACTATCCCTGATTATAGAAGGGGAAACAGTAACAGGTTTTCATGAACTGACGAACATATTTAATGACTATTTTGTAAATGCTACTTAATACAATTCAACGTGAGAACTTTGATAATACTTCAACAGCATTTGATAACTTAAAATTAACATGTCCAAAATCTTTTCCCCATATCCACTGGACCCCTGTGACAGCTAATGAAATTAAGAATATCATTAAATCATTAAAACTAAAGAACTCACATGGTTATGATGAAATGCTGCCAAGGATTTTAAGAATAAGCTTATCATATATTATTTCCTCATATATTTATGTAACAAGGCAATGTCCTCTGGAATATTCCCCACATGGCTCAAATTTTCACAAGTCTTCCCAATATTTAAAAAGGGGGATAAAGATAAACTAACTAATTATAGACCTATTTCATTATTAACATCATTTTCTAAAATATTTGAAAAGGTAATTTACAAAAGATTAGATAAACATATGATATCTAATAATATTTTGGCAAAGGAACAATATGGCTTTAGAAGTAATACATCGACTGAAAACGCTAACTAATAACATACTGAAGGCACTGGATAATAAATATCTGGTAGGTGGAATATTCTGCAACCCGACAAAGGCCTTCGATTGTGTTGATCATGGCATTCTCTTGGGCAAATTAGAATATTATGGTATTAAAGGTAGTGCAAATAACTTGATAAAGTCTTATTTAAAGGACAGATATCAAAGAGTAGTAATTAGAAATAAATACTCTAATACTTACTACTGAAGGTGGAATAAAGTTACAAGAGGAGTCCCTCAGGGATTGGTGCTCAGTCCATTGTTTTTTCTAATTTACATTAATGATTTACCAGGTACAATAAATCAAATTTCATCTCCTACACTACTCGCTGACGATACAAATATAATTTGCATATATCATGATTTAAATTTATTTAATAAAACAATAGAGGAAATATTTTCAAGAAATAAATAAATGGTTTCAGTCGAATTCACTAATATTGAATTTTAACAAAACCAAATTCATGCAATTTTCCACAAAAATTAATTTGGGGACTTCGACTTGTACTGATTATGAATACAATCATATTGAAAATACACAAAGTACAAGTTTCTTGGGCCTTATTTTAGATAAGACATTATCTTGGCAACTTCATATTGATAAGATATGTGTGAAATTGAATTCGGCTTGTTATATACTTAGAATTCTGAACCCAATTTTATCAGTGAGTAATTTGAAAATGATTTATTTTTCATATATTCATTCAATTATTACATATGGCATCATTTTTTTGGGCAACTCAACTGGTAGTGATGAAATATTTAAACTACAAAAAAGGGTTATTAGAATTATTACAAATTCTCATAGCAGTACCTCATGTCGTAACTTATTTAAAGAATTTAATATTCTTCCTCTTCAATCGCAATACATATTATCGCTTGCAGTGTATGTAGCAAAAAATATAGATGACTTTACTATTAATTTAAATATCCACTCAATTAACACTCGACATAAATCCAGCCTCCACCCTCCATTACTAAGGCTAACCAAATCCCAGAAAGGGGTCTATTATACAGGTATCACAATATTCAATTGCCTACCTCCAAAGATTAAGGAATTGTCTGGTAAGATAAAACATTTCAAAAAGTCACTAAAAAAATTCCTTTTACACGGTTCCTTCTATAATATGGAAGAATATCTTGACTGGATTTCTATAAATGATGAACTTGCACATATCTTTTATTCATATTTTATTATATATAAAATTGTAATAAATTATTAAGATTCATTCTTATTATATTATAAGTATTGCTCATATGGTGGAATTGCTACTTGTAATGGATGTGTCCTATGTTACATATGTGACTGAATGGATAAAATAAAAAATTAAATTAAATTAAATGCTTGCACAATTTCTTGAAAATGTAAGTGATGAGAAGAGGGACTGTGTGTTCTTAAAGCAAAATGGTTCAATCGCCCAATCCAAACCACCAGAATTTGCGTATATAAACACATGTAGGTCAACACTCCCAGATACTCATTTCATATATTTAAGCAACAAGCAAATTTACAGCATTTTTAAGATATGCTGCATACTCTGTTTCATTTGACACAAAGTGCCATTTACTTCATAATTTCATCTTTTTCTATTCAAATAATATACACGTCTTTCATAAATCAGGCACTAAAATTTAAATACCCACTGCAGTAGGATAAAGGTTAAAACAATCATCAACTGCACAGTACCAGCAATTTCTAGACAAAACTTTCAAACAGTACACAATAAAATCTTGAACAGGTTGTCAAGCATGTTTGAGATTTGAAGGAGGTAATTTCCAATACCTGCTTTAACCTTTTGACACCTAACGACGACTATAGTGGTCGTACCGCACCACTAACCTCTAAATGTTGCATTTTATATATTTAGTCAACAAACACAGGTACTGAATATTTTAAACATGGTATATCATCTCCGTTTTTTCCTCTTCAAAATGCAGTTTGTTTCATAATTCTAACATATTTGGTTCCTGTAGTATTCACATTTTATATACAGGTTGTGCTAAAATTAAAAAAATAATTCCGGTGCCAAAAGGTTAACATGTGATTATACAACACAGATATTACAGATTCTACAAGGGCAACCCATATTAAGTTGGACACCAAAGAATATTATATTTAACAACTAATTTCTTGGAGCAATATCTCTCTTTAGAGCCTTCTAGATTCTCTGGTAATTGAGTAATCCATGATAGATTTTTGGTTTTCACTATACTTAATGAAAATACAAAAATTGGATATTAAGATCTTTTAAAATTGTTGAAATATCAGTTCCAGCTGTAGAACATGATGCATCCCATGAAAAGATGGCACCTCACACAAACTTCATAGTCCACTATTTGAGGAATGGTAGAATGTACTTATCTATGACAGTATTGTTGGTATGCCAGTCCTTGTGAGTCACACCATTCTGTTCAATCAATGTGAGTGCCTTTTTCTTATCCAGTGTCTTTAAACCAAATTTATCTAAGATGTAAGCTTTACGATTCCGCATTTCCACAACTTCTTCTTGCTCATTGAAATAACCAAAATGACTGAAATAAAAAAGAAACAAAGTATATGAAACATGCTGCCCTTAATTTTATTCACCGTGGATTTGACAATAACTAGTTGTGAACAGTTTAAATACAGAGCTATGTACGCCTTTATCTATAAAAGTGAAAGTTAGGTTTACAAAATTTATGTGGATCTTGGCTGCATTCAAAAGTACAGTTACTCTTGATCATAAATGACAAAACAGTTGAAATATTGTTCTGTTTCTCAAAATTTTCAACTTTACTATTATCACAACAAAGTCCAAAATACAATTGAAATAAAAATGTATTATTCATTGTGACTTGGATTTCTTTATCATTCTATAGAAACAATGTCACTGGATGTAGTTTCTGCTGCGTTTGTATGTATATTCTCTAAGAAAAATCAGAATGAATTTGACACAGCAGATTAAACAAGATGCATCATCCACCTCTGTTACATGGTACTCACCTCGACTGCCATGGTGTGATCACACCATCATCAGGTCCGCCAATCAAAATGAGTTTCTTTAACCGAGTGATCCCATCTTTGTAACTGTTGCTCTGTGATGATTCAATTTCATTGTTAATGTATGGTAGAAATCTACTGTAGTTTCGATAGAGATAACGGTGATGTGGATCATTCCAGTAGTTGCCAACAGATGTATGTTGTCCAATATCAGAATAAAATAATTCATACGCAGTGCGACACACAAGCCCAGGGAAAAACAGGTGCAGGAATTTGGCTGTGATAAAAGAAAATTTAAGATACTAATCCTTCATTCTCTTTAAGTAACACAATGCAATACTTCTATGTCTGGACAAGTAATGCTAAATCTACTGTCATACATACTGCCATATTGCCCAGCTTGTGGAGAACTCAGTGATATGAAAGTATCCACATTGTGATTAGGAAACTGTTCAAGAATTCCTCGTGCAATCAGACCTCCTTGTGAATACCCTGAAAATGTAAATATAGTACCCAGTCATTTTCATAATAGCTTTACCCCATGCTTCTTTAAATATTATTCTCACAAATAACTACTGTGAATTATTACTTGCCAGTGCACAAAAGCAATTAATCTCAGGGCAGTAAACAACCACATTTATCAGTTATGATTAAATTCTGAAATGAATGCCAATTTGGGAGATACATCGACTTAGAACTGTAGGTCTAACGCCTATAAATTGAACATCACCAGAGAGTAAAGATGTTCCTTCCATATTCAAAGAATGAACTTTCTTCTAATCCTAAAGGTAACAAATGCTCCTAGCATATACAGAATATTTACGTGCATTGTATATTCTGTATTAAATTAAAGTACCAATTAAATTAATGCCCTCCGGGTGTGCGGCCGATATCTTCATAAAATCTTCGCCAATTTCTTGAATTTGGTGCCACATTGGAGCAATACTTGACCAACCTCCAAATTTATCAGTCACATGAACATTTGTGCCTGGATGGGCCTGTCGACAGAAAATGCTGAATGAAAGGCGTAGAATGTTTATTTATCTGTAAATTAAACTATTTTAATCTTGTCGTCCTTCCCCTTGCATTGTTCCTTCATTCGAGAACACAAAACTCACCTGCTGGATATGCTCGGCCATGTGACGCATGGTTTCGTTTCCTGCCAAGACTCCATGTATAATTACAACTGGCTTGTAAGCAGTAATACATGTTTCTAAAAAGAAGTACGTACATATAAACACCAACTTTCCACTAAAGAACATAATATCCTCTGTCTTCCTTTTATCTCGCTTTGCGCACAGGGCAACGTCCTTTATCTGCTGACACAATGACAGATCAACGGATTGTATCTTGATACCAACATACGTCCATGTACGTACTTTCCTCTACGGAATTAAAATTCCCTTTTTAAATGTCTTAATAGGGCATACGCAGTTTCAAAATACATGTTTCTTCGAAGTCGAAAATTGTTTTTTCCGCTTACTTTGTATTTATTATGTGCTATTGCATGTACAATTATTTTATAACAAATAGATAATAATTAGGCGTAATATTACGATATACGAAAATGTCAAGACTGTAGGTTTTGTTTAGCTATTCCAATTGGCACAAATCTTGCAAGCTAAAAATAATTACGTCAGTTTTGGCATTTCTACAAGTTAGTTTTCGTTCTGCCTGTAAAAGATTGTTCTGTTCTTCGTTATATTCTAAAACTAAATTACTTATATTCGATAGAATTTTCAACTGCTGAACTTGGGTAAGTACCTAATTGCACCACGCACAACATAACCGTAATTTACAAATATGTATGATAAATACTACGCTGCTATTACGGTGAACGTTGTATAAATAAAATGTTACAGAAACTGCGCAGTCTTATGCAATGTTGTGTGAAGTATGCACATACACACGACAATTCGGCGACTACTTGGTCTAACTAATTTTATGGAATTACAGAGTATATAGCTTAAGCAAATCATAAAATGAAAACATATCAAAGAGTGAGTGTAAGTAATGATTATTTGAATGAAAACACTTTCTGTAACTGGGGAAAAGTAAATTGTGTCCCTCGGGGATCGATCCTAGGACCCTTGTTGCTTCTAATTTATATTCATGATTTGCCTAAAATACTACTCAAAGTAAACTTAAATAGAAGTTATGAAATAACATTATTTGCTGATGATACAAGTGTAATTGTCAATAACCCTAATCACAATATATTTCAGAATGATACTGATTTATTTTAAAAAATTCATGAATAGTTTATTACCAGCTCAATACATATATTCTATAACTGTGTTCATTGTCAATAATAGAGAGGACTTCATGGAAAATTCTAAATTATGACATTAAAACTAGAAATAACAAGAACTTATTTCAGCCACAAATCTATCAAAGGGGTCCACTTGATGCAGGAATCAAGATATATAATAATCTTTCTATTCAAATAAAGCTGTTGTCAAGCAATTTTAATCAGTTCAAAAAAGCCCTTAAGGAATTCTTAGAGTTACATTCATTTTATACTTAGCTGAATACTGAAATTGTAATAGGGACAGAAACTTTATGTATTATATTCCACTAATGTTTGAAATTTATATGAGAATCTTATTGTAGACATTTACAAATTGCTATCCTTCAAGTTTGTGATGTTTTATTGTATTGCTAAACTGTGACTATGACAATTTCTATTTATTTTAATTGGAATGATATGTATCGTGACAAATTCTATAGCCTGTGATTGAATTACCAGAAGTGGATTATTTGAATGCTCAATGAATGAATGACACTTCAAGAGCATGTTCTACGTACAGGCTGTTTCAGGAAGAATCTGACATACCTCGCAAGAACGTCCCTTTAGATTAAACCTCATCATTATAACCAAAAACACCTATATCCTAAGTGGAACGCTAATGCAGATATTGGCGAGATAAATCTTACAAGTATACCAACTGTTATTCATTTATTGATTACCAAACACATGCATGATTTCAGTCTTCTGCCATGGTTTAAATGAGATCTTTGCTCTTCTGGAATGTTAGGCAGTATAGATTGGTAGCTAGTTACGATGTTTCACGTCAACCTCTTGGTTCCATCGTCAACAATGAAGATGGAACCGACAGGTTGTCTCAAAATGTAAGTAACTACCAACTGATGAGGTGTAACACCCAAGAAGAGCAAAGGTATCAAATACGTACGAGGAGAAATTTGTAGTTCCTGGAATGTTAATACCTGTACTTACCATCCAACATCTGAATGACATAAAGACACTGTGTAAGAAAAAGTTGCACTAGTTTCACAAAAATTGTCCATATGGTTCCAAGAACTTTACACAGCACACTCAACTCCGTATGGCTTGGCCTGGCTACGAGCTCAAGGACGGTCCTGCACAGCCTAACACACCGCGTTAAACAGGTATAGTACGTGAAACCACAAGTCCACGTTTTTCGCTTCATTATCTCTGTAACTGGTCAACTTCTGACATAGGCATGTTTGGTTATATTGATGTAAATTAACCTAAAGAACGCTCTCCAGAAGTTGGGCCATTTCCTTCTGAAACACCATTTATATACCTCTAATGCTACAAAATGAATTATGGCATTTTAGTCTTGTATTTTCTGTTTCAGACTGTTTCTGCAGTTCCCAAGTCAACATGTGAAATCACCAAATATTCACTAATGCTCTGTAAATGCATTTACTTACAAAATGTTTTCATCTGTTGGATAAAGTTGCTTCATGATGCACATTTGAATTTGGTAGCATACATAACTGTACACTTAAGAATATTCTAGTCAGTTACGTGTTTGGTAGTGTTTCCATCAATCAAAATTTTGAATTGTCATTATTTACAGTGCCATGAAATTACACATTTAAATGTCTCCGAGACACCCAGTGCAATCTCTGTATGTGTCCAGTCTTTATGTGGTAATCAATAGAATTGCTACTGCGATCTCATTGATTCATGCTGAAGGTAATTTAGAGGAATGGGACACATATGAAGTGTATGAAGAAGAACTGCAGTCAGTTGCCAACTATGTAACTTCTCTACCACACAACATATCTCAAGAACTTCTGCAATCATTTCTTAGCACTGAAGAACTAGATGTTGCTATCAGATTTTGTATCCTAAAACTGATGTTTCATAAACACATCAAGTCACTCATCATAGGATCTTTCCCTAAATATTATTATATGAGAATATTAGACATAATTGGTGATCATGGAAGGGAACTACAGATTTTGGATTTGAGAGGTGTTTGGGTTAAAGGAGATGAGGCTAAGAAATTACAGTACACATTGGAAAAATTACCAAATTTGAAAGAATTGTACATACCGCATGTAGCAAGTAATGGTATTCTGGGGGCCCTTGGACAAGACCATGGGTCACTTCTAGTCCTAGACATTTCAGGAGCATGCAGTATTTCACGAGAAGGCATTGAAATGTTATGCTGTGCTCCATCTTCTTCAATCAATCCTTCTCGTTTACAAGTTGTGAACATTGGAAGCCCAGGGCAGGAAGATGTATCTCCATCCAATGTAGCAACACTTTTGAAAAACCTTCCAGACTTAAGATCTTTAGGTGGTTATTCATTCGTTGGCAAAGCTTTGTTGAATCTGATATCTGAAGATGGTGAAATACTACAAGAGACTAAATTACAATATCTACATGACACAGAAACGGAATTGGATACACTGCATGTCATAGGGAAGTTGTGTCCAAAGTTGGAATCTATATACTTGGATCGACCAACATACGGTGTTGTCGGAAGACTTCATTTAATCTCTAAGCTGAAACACGTGAAACTCAATAGATTTGATTGCACAGAAGTAGACTTAATGTTGACAAATTGCGGGGCTTCACTTGAAACATTAGAACTTTTGGTGGGAAGAGGTGTGGTGGATATGAGTTCAGTAGCCAGCCACTGCCCACAACTTAAGAAACTCATATGTTACAAAATAGAATTTCTGGCACATTATCAGCAAGAGATTTTTCCCAATTTAACAAAACTAGAAGTGCTTCACTCGGTAATAACCACATCATGTGTTAGATACTTGTTGTCAAATTCACCACAGATTGAAGAATTCTGTATTGGAGAGCATGTTGACCTAACTGACAATGATTTCGCAAACATTCTTGGAAAGACGGCTCTCCCACAGTTGCGTAAATTATGGTTTCTAAGTGCTACGAATCTGTCTAGAATTACAGTTGAAGTGCTTATAGTTACATGTCCAAGTTTGAAGAGTATTGCATTGTTGAGTGGATGGGGTCTGGGTCCTGATGACATTCAGGACTTACTTTATGAAATACAAATTTCTAATATGGATTTGGCTTTATTGGAATTCTTCGCAGACTAAAGCAAAGACATGTTGGTGGTATTCTATATACAGATATAAGTTAACACCCTTCACTTAATGATATTTCGCTTGAAAAATTTGTCATATAACTATTTTATGGATGACAGCTCAATGTAATGTTTTTCTAGCTTGTAGAACTGTCTTTTCTTGTCATACTTTTTGCATTATTGTAGTCTATAAGGCTGTCATTTTGGAAGTCAGAATAGTTTGTATGTGTGCCTTACATTAAATCAGGAATGTGTGTTGGGCCCAGTTCACATTACCTAAAATTTCAAGTAATTACAGTGCCCTAGAAGCAAGCCTGGCTTGGTCAGACAACAGAGCAAGCACATGTTCAAGGAAGTGACCTGGGCCATAGCAGAATAAGGATGTAACTATGCAGAACTCAGGACTGAACTAATACGTATTTCATGGAGCATCCTTATCAGATAATGACATGGCAGCTTTATAACACATTTCCATAATACTGTATTTGAGTAAAGTCAGCAAACAAATATTAAAGCAGATAATGACTCACACATTTTTAATTCCACCCCAATTGTGTATCTGCCTTTGTATTAAAACATGACATTAAAAATAACATTCAGAGGTGCATGTCAGCCCCCCCCCCAAAAAAAGTGTCTTCTTTGTAGTCCAACAGAATTTAAGATGGATGATGATTGTAACTGTCAAAAACTTAAGTATCCAAAGCACCTGTGGCTTATTACATGTTTCATGTAGTGTTGAACTCTACAATGTCAGGCTGTATGGGTACATTATGCTAAAAGCTGGTAATCTGTCAAATATAGAGATGTGTCTAGAGTAACAGAGGAAGCTTAACACACTTAAATGGTGACTGCCAGATTGCCTGAATTCATAAAGTGAAAGAACAGAAATGGCCGACAGATCGGCCAGCCAACACTCAGAGGGTTACGAATGCAAGCACACCCACAGCTTTCCTGCGTAATTCAAGGGTTTGTATTTACTTCAAGGAACTGGTACATATCTTTCACCACTCACGACCCATTTACCTGTTATTCTTCGACAGTAAACACACTATGTCTCTCTTTTAGATCACAACTAATTTTGTTAAGTTTACACAATACAACAATAGGAAACAGTAATTGGTAGCATTATGCAAAGGAAAGGCTCAGGATATTTGAATATTCCTGGGTTACGAACGTACAAACAACGAAGAACATTGAAAAACTAAATGGTGATTTAATTATATGTAATAAACTTAATCACTTTACTCTTGTATCAGGACTCTGCCAAGGTAAGACAGCCCCAAAGAAGCTGACTTACCACCATTCTGAAAAGATTATAGAATGATGGGCTACTAACCTCCAATTCAATATGACCAGCAGCCATTAAGTCCACACCTTCATAAACCTGTAAGATTTCAATTTCAATTCATTACATCTGTGCTGTCACAAGTTCAAAACTACTTGCTATCATACTCATCAAACAGAATGGGAGGGTGTGGACTGGATTCAGCTGGCTTAGGACAGGGACATGGGGTGGGTTCTTGTGAACATACTACTGAATCTTCAGGTTGCATAAAATGTAGAGAATTTCCAGACTAGCTGAAGAAATATCATTTTCTCACAGACTTTGCTCCATGGAGTTCATGCACTGTAATGCATCCAGTTGTCAAATCATTACTACAGAAAATCCTCTCAGTCTTCAGTATCCATTTACAATTGAATATGTCCACCTGAACTGAAGGATCAAGTATCAATAAGGCAACACACTATCACAAACACTGGGACTCTCTGCCTCTACAAAAAGAGATCAATGGAGGTATTCATCATATGATCCTACCACTGACAGATACATGCACAAAGAACACTGGGAACAGAATATGTGGACTGTGAACAATGTATTCACCAATGCCATGGCCATCACTGAGAGGATTCTGTTCTTCAGGGAAATGCAGCATCAATTGGTTATATCCTGATGTTTCAGCGCAATTTGGTGGCAGTGTTTTACCTAGTGATGCAGCATCTTATCCCAGAAGAATGGAAACTTCAGTTCCAGTACCAAGGAAATTTCAAGACACTCATCATACATTCTTTGAGCAATTTTTGAAATGTGTTAAAGAAATCACAGACCGCAGTTCTGTAATATAACCATAGTACCAAAATTATTTATTATATTCTGAAATGTGTATCATACATAAAAATTATACTTAATCTCAGTCATAAAAATAATGTCATATGTAATGTAATGTCATACACAAGGTACATTATTTACAATGGACAAACATTCACAATGGAATTGCATTGATAAATTCTGCAGTGCTGCTAATCACTCAAATGCTCTTAAACCCAATCTCAATAATCAAATGAACTGGATTTTGTGGCCCAAATCCTTTTTCATACCTTATTCAAAAGAAAAACGAAAAAAGTTTCAAGATGAACAGAACTCTGCAACAATACTGCTATTCCATTCCTTGATCCTTCAAATTGCAAAAGGTAATCAACATGCTAAAATAGCAACCTACAGCCAATACAAATAAAATAAAACTGGACAGGGTCAAAAATAATCCAGACCATTTGAATTCTTAAAATACAGACTTTAAACCTTTCAATATTTCGTCCTAAACTGCACCAAGCAATTACCTTCACCTCCTGCCAGAAGGCCAGGTTTGATGCTGCACTGAGTTTGGTTAAATCCATCACCTATTCAGTCTGCCCAAGTGATGGCCATATTTGTTAGTGATGGAACTTCTTCTCTGGACTTTTAGCATGATCTAACAGTAGACTGCAGGGTCTAAATGGCTCCCCATAGTCCTTTTCAAACTCCAGCATTTTGTTTGCCAAATTGCCTGCACCATACATGTCAACCCATCGGAAAGGGCCACCAGTGAATGGAGGGAAGCCCAAACCAAACACTGCTCCAACATCTCCTTCCAGCTGAAAACACAAAATATTACTAAAACAGGTGCAGGCAGACTTGTCTTAAATTCATATAATAAAGATTACAACACTTCTGGGCCAGTGCTTTAAGATGGTATGGTGTCACAAAACAGTTTCTGTTGGGAATGTGAGGAACACTAACATATGGACAACAAGTGGGATCTGGGGTTTGAAATCAGCAGTTTGACCACAAATGTTGTGAGATTCCCTCATGTCAAAACTGTAAAGATCATTTTACATTTCACACGCTTATACTGCTTCCCATTAAATAAAAGCAAGCAACAAAACAGACATAAATTTCTCTCTTCTATCAGTGAGATACAGATAAGCTAAATGAGATTGTATGAGTACACAGTTCTGCTGCATTTCCACAGATGTGACATATTATACTCAAACCTCAAAGATATTGTGCTGGAAACAACTCAAGAGTTCACAAGGTACAGAACAGTTCTTCATTAATGAATGGTGTGATGCAGAGACAGAAGTTAACTTTACCTATATCTTACTACAGTATACAAAGGAAGATATTACAGTATTTATCTAATATATTTCTTCCAGGTTCAACTTTGATGCTATTTCTAACATTGACTAAATACTCCCCTTAAAACTACTGTGGTTTTGTTACTTAATTTTATTTTAACACCAATTAATTTCCTCAATTCACTGTTCTCTTCAACTCCATCCATAACCAATTGCACATACAACAATCACAAAAAACAGAACTATAATACTTCCAGGTAATTTCATCATTTATACTTCCAGAATGTCACCCTCAATAAACCAGACTACAACAAACAAGAGATGAGCACAGACAATACTACGGCACATGAAATGAATGATTACTGAGGAACTCACCGGATTATCCAAAATACCCTCCTGGAGGCACAGTACTGCTTCATTGACGAAACGTGACACCATACGAAGTTGCCGATCTTCCACAGATTGTGAACCTTTGGGTTCCAGCTTGTATTTGGATAAGATATCCAGTGCTCCTGGGTTTACATCTCGGTTCTTGCTGTTACCCTCATACAAAAAGCATCCTTTGGATGATTTTCGACCTGAAACCATAAATTAAAAAATCATCACACTCAAATACAAGTAGCACAGTACTAATGCTCTGAATTATGTTACTGAACTGTGAATCCTCTGGTACACTCAGTCGAACAAAAATCCATCGGTGTGATATTTCGTACGTCCCGCTCAGGTTGTGACGTGCGGTACAGTTGCCATCATAATTCGAGTCATTTTACTTTCCTCATATTTGTGCATTCGTGGCATTTCTCTGTCTTCCATTCATTACATTAAATTTCCCAGGCGTGAGGCTAGCTAGCTGTGTTGGTAGGGATAAATGAGTTGACCAGACTGTTCGTTCTTTCAAATGAAGTGAATGTCTTCTGCAAATGCATTATGGTAATTCACAATTTTATAACCGTGGAAGAAACAAGATATATGCTGCTGCTCATGGCTGAAAAGAGGGTAGCTAAACCCCAAAAGCTGAAAACTGACCTGGCTATCACAATACAGCCATTAACCCTGAGGTGAAGAGAAGCCGAGTCCCTCTACAAGACTTTCAACCCGCAATATATGTCTACCTGCAAACGCAGTGGTCGTGTGTCTGTCCACTGTTGGGGTTGGATCTCCCACGAAGGGGCTGGAATTCTCCATCCTACAGAGGGTCATTTACACACTCTTCCATTCATGATTCTAGCAGTAGCCTTCGGAACACATACCACTCACAAAGGACAGACATCCATGCCACCGGTGGGATTCGAACCCACAATCTCAGCA
>Ga0123355_10010411_pt1 | contig 14252 bp, 6 predicted proteins | sample TergutEmb28metaG_3_FD_89872 | JGI IMG/M metagenome (GOLD analysis project Ga0123355, IMG submission 89872) | Embiratermes neotenicus P1 segment gut microbial communities from Petit-Saut dam, French Guiana - Emb289 P1 | ecosystem: Host-associated > Arthropoda: Insects > Digestive system > Gut ...
TACCTCAAGTACTATAAGATGATGCCAGGGATCTAACTATGTTAAATTAGAATAGTATATAACAGAGCTCATGTACCTACACCACCCGTCATACACAGCATGCGAGATCTCATCCCCACCCAAACCCCACCCCCAACATAAAAACCTAGTATAACTGTTTACTAAATGTTTTCAATTGTCAACCTGAAGATGGCCAATGAAAATAGGGCCGAAACATGTAGTTGATTTTATGTAATAAGTATACATACATCTTCCACCTTATAGTTGTGTCAGACAAATATACACACAATTCCAATTTAGAAAAAAACAATGCCTGCAAATTTCAAAGACCAAACTGCTTAAGCCATTTACGAAAATAACGTTGTTTACCCTCATATTCTGAAGAAACAAAAATTACATAATTTTCAAAACGCAGAAACGTTCAACGCCAAAAGCAGTTGGTATATATGGTGACCACTTGTTACGAAGGGTTAAAAGTTTAATAAAAATTATCCCTAGGAGAAAACGGTGCAAGACAGCATACCTAATGAACACTTTAGGGTAATGACGTATAGTTTTACCTTGACTTGAATTAAGTTCTGAAAGCTACATGCCAACAGCACTGAGGAACGAACGAGATGCGCTTGAAAACATTACGGTGTTACTAAAACACGACACATTTTATCATATTACGCCACGTGGACTAATGACGTACATAAGAGACAAGTAAGGTGGAATAATTTGATACATGTACATTACTTGTACGTGACAGATGACTTGGCCTTTGTATCTGATGTTCGTACAAAATTCACGAATTTATTACTCAAACCGAAACAATCTACGTTGCTTTCTGAACAATGAATGATGTACTTGATGCTAATCGCACATGTATTATCGTTCTTGACTACTGTAACGCCATCCTGCGGCCAAAATATAGTGACAATATTTTTACGACTGCCCATGCTACCTGAGCTCCTTCCCGCTAGTTCATAACCTTGACATTATAAATTGTTTACTTCCAGAGTTACTGACAGTATGGGCTAAATGCTGAAAAGCTATCTTCCTTACATTTATGTTTACATTGCTAGAAAATATCAAGAGCACTGTCAAAAAAGAATTTATATTGTGTGCGTTTTTGACAAAGGTAGAGTCACATTTAACAAAATATGATGTGGTTGAATTCAAAGCAGGAAACCCGTCGAAACAAATGTTCTGTGGAGCGCGTTATTTAAACAGAATGCCACTTTGCCTCTTATATCTTCTAGTCTGCTTTCCCATATCCTACACAGTTTATTAAATGTTGGAAGACAAACCACTTCATTAGGTACATGAATTACATCTATGAGTATAGAACTTAGATGAGGCTTATGTCTCCAATGACATGTAAAAATCATACAGATCAGAATGCATAGTACATAAATACAATGTGCACATAACGAAGAGGGATTATATGTAGACGGTGTGTTGCGTGGAAGGACATTATACACGAAGAATGGGAGAGATTGAACTAGAAATGAGTTATCAGGAATACACCCTACTTCAGCTTCAGTTTCAATTTTGTGCCACGCAGTTAAATGGCTTCAATTTAATTTCCAGAGACAATGACCCCAACAGCAGCATAAAAACTCATAATTCTACCCTGCAAAACCATCCATAAATCATCATATTTTCCAACAGAAGTTCAGTGTCAGTAAATTTGAGACAAACTCGGCCTCAATTCCAAAGAGAGTCTACACGCTAACACATTAAAATTTCACACGTTGCATGCCAAAAATTTCGGAGAAAATTAATTAACCCGCAATTCTTATCACTTTAATAATTAATTAAATGATACTTTACTTTTTTGTGACTCGGTTTACAAACATAAATGAGGAAAAAAATTGCTTGATTAATAAGTGAAAATTAACATACAAAAAAAAAAAGTCTGCTGAAATCAAATGACGTTAAATGACTGTGCTGGAGTAATGACAGACACAGTGGAAACAACAGCATGTTTCACAAAAGGGTGTCACAAAATCTCCTTACTGAGAAAAGTGTAGCTAGTTTTCCGAAAAGCAAAGCGAAACTTAGTTCTTTTTTCGCAAACCATCTAGCATTTCGTTCAATTAAAATATAGACACAAGAAAACATGTCTACATTAACTTATAATAAAACCAACTAGATGCACTAATTTCTCGAATTTATTTTTGGAATAGAATTCTACATGTTTCAGACAGCTTCTCTGTCCATCATCAGGAATCTAGCACTTTACACACAGCAATAGGTATATGTCATACAGGATGGAACTGGAGTTCCATCCTGATCACGCTAGAAAACAGTCAGCATAACCTGTGTTACATATACCGACTGCTGCGTGTACAGTACTAGACTCCTGATGATGGACAGAAAAACTGTCCGAAACATGTAGAGTTCTATTCGAAAAATAAATTTGAGAGATTAATGCATCTCGTTGGTTTTATTATAAGAATGCATCACAATGCACGGTCCCCTGAATGTGAAATACATCGACAATCCTCTCATTCGTTTACAATGAGCAACAGAACAACGACCTTCTGCTTTCCTCTTCACGGTATGGGCGTTATTCCCTGCTTTGTGTCTGCAAGTTTTTCGGGTTTTCTGGTTAATCGCTTTAAACATTACTATATAAGTTTATGGTTCAATTATATTTAATGCAGCTATTTCAAGCATTATACCTGTATGTTCTATCCATTTCGGATGACATCCATCAACGTGTTGCCTTAATTAATAGACCAGTAGGCGCCCGGTGAGTGGAGCTGACAACCTTACCACCTTCATGTGCCGATTATCTTGGAAATTTGGGAGCCACAGCCTCCTGGAAATCTCAGGGCCTGTCCAGTCCTGCAAAGGGATTGCTTTGCCTTTCACTTATTATTTATTTCTTATATCGTCTGTTACTTTGTAAATTTTCGTGAAAACTGTGGTTCTATTAAAACAATTATTCATTTGTTTATTTATTAACTTATTTATTGTGTACATAACAACGGAATCATTAGCTCAGATAAGATTGGAAAGACGGGTGAGATTACTGGACAGTGAATTGAAAGACGTATGAAAGGAGACAGTCGTGGCATATGTTAAGGTCCTTTCATAGATTTTTTCTGACAGGACTTGGAGATTGAAGAAATTAACGACAGTCTTTCTCAGCAATTTTTCACTTCAAAGGTGTGTTTTGTTTTTTACAGTGAATGTACCAATTTATCTTATAACTATAATAGCAAGGTTTCTAGGACGTTAAGGCTCCCAGATTACAAGACAATCCGCAAATGAATCTGGAAACACTGTAAGCCCTACGACACTTTTACCCCAAGGAGATAATCCTGGTACTCATTTCTATAAGAGGCTAAGTCGAACCCACGGCCATGGTGCAGCCGAAAGGATTAAGTCGATTAGAAATCCCAATGACCTCAACGGGAATCGAGCCCGCGACCATCCGGCTTGTAGGGCAGTGCCCCAACCAACCGCGTCACCGAGTGCCCCTTTAAAGATAATGGAAAGCATAAAACACGCCCAAAGATCGACAAACCTTAAAAATTGATATGAGGAGCGAATCAGCGACCCGATAGTAAGCTCATATACGATCGATGTACCTGCCAACTGCTGTCCGGAAAATAGTCCCCAACCATTTGACCGACCAGATGTATACGGATATAGGTGTAACAGCCATCGCTGACGTAATGAAGAATACGTTTACAGATCTCATATCATCTGATTTATCCCTCTCTGCTATTCACACAATAAACAATAACATTTATCATGCACAGTGATATGGGGCAGTTCACTCAGTATTTGGGGCGGAAGGTTAATCATTATATTATCAAAATTAACAAGGCGTATACAGGTAACAAGACAGAAATACCCGCAGACAGGGACAGTTCTGGTGCAACCAGCTAACCATAGGGCACTAAAGACCACCAACAAACATGGCAATCGTCAAATGTTAGTTTACATTTCATTACACAGCACAGAGTGAAACCTGCCTGTAACGGAATTTCAGGGGACCGAATTTTTTGTTTTCGCTGTGGACAGGGTCGCTTTAACACAGGTACATAAATGTGGATCCGCGGGACTCTAAATGATTACCCGCTAAAGAAGTGTTTTCGTCGTGTACAGGTCCCGTTTACGAGATGTTTCAATTTATAAATAACTTCACAATAAGCCTCCATATTTCGAACTTACGGTTTACGTCTTAGAGTCAAGCCACGTGGTTTCTTATTAGGCCTGAGAAAAGAAAATGGGTTTTTTTTATTAAATGCAAAGAAAAATTCAAGTTCCCACTCTTCTGGATTGACACCATGTTGTTTGGTAAGCTGTTAATGGCTGTTTGCTGACTCAATCCTCAGCAGTCAACTATGATTGCTTAGATCCTGAAAACGACGTTGGTAACTATTTCCTTTCCCAGGGTTTATGCAACACAGGTAAAAATAAAGGTAAAGTGATCCCGTTACAGGCCCGGTGTGGCCCAGAGTGTGGGTAGAGGTATAGCTCTACTCCTCCCTGACCGCGGCACTCGAAGGGGGTGAGTGCTCAGCAGCACGCCCCGGCCGCACTTTACCCCCGAGAAAGACCCGGTACCTATTTTACAGGAGGCTGGGTGGCCCCTAGGCCCGGTCTGGACGGGTGGAAAATCTCGGTCACCGGGATTCGATCCCGGACCGTCCAGCCCGTAGCTCAGTCACTATACCGATCGAGCTACCCGGCCCACCATGCAACACAAGTAGATGGAGGCAGGAAATTCCTCCGAATCCTCAATGACTATTTACAAAACGACATAGCTGCAAGACTTTATTCCCCATCAAAGTCGATATGAAAAACAACGTCACTTATAAACAAACATTAAACCTTGTTTCTTCTCCGCAGTTATACATTCAATAATGTTAGTACGGTTGAACCAGGACCCGCACCCGATCCAATACCTGCACAATCTCTTGGTGATGTATGAATAAGACAGAACAAAAACAACAAAAGTAAAAAACATAAAAGTGAAAATGATAAATGATTCAACTTCTTACAAGCTCCACCCCCAAAATAACGTTAGCATGCTTACCTCCTTACTTAAGTTACTTGTACTTTAACATAGGATACGCGATGAATACATAATTATAACAACGATTTTTCACGCAATATTTTTTCCAGCTATAATTTTATTTTAATCTTTATTCAGACGGAAAGTTGTCATCATACCAGACAAGTAATTTCCTAGTCGGAGAATATGTTCGCAGTGTGTAAGTCAGTGTCCTGTCAAGCGGGTCTGTGATCTCGATACCCAAACACCCAATTAACCAACCGTAACCACGAAAAAGCGATTGAACCACGCCACCCGGCCAAATAACCTTGCAATTCAAATAGCTGACCTCTAAAACTACACATTCCGACCTTCAGCACATTCTACATATATCTTACGTGAATTACACTGGTTACATAGCCAATAATCTGGCCTCCGGGCACCACGGAGTCTTATTATATACGCTTATCATAATGATCGATCAAATTTAAGCCGGTTAAAATCATCGGGCAGAGTTTGAATAGAAACCATAAGAACGTAGACAAACTTGTGTGCAATATTCTGGAAAGCTGCTAATTTAAGATTTGAGAATATACGAACACTATTACAAGAAACGATAAATATACTTACACATCAAAATAATAGCTCCTTCCCCGAAAAAAAAAAATATTGGAAATGAGAGGCACTTCATGTCTCTCTATGGTTTTTGTTCAAAATATTTTTCGCTCTAATAATCTATAAACATTTAAAAGGTAATGCCTGAGACATGCGTATAAAAGTACTTTGATATCCAAGTAACGTTTCCAATAATAATGCCGAATTTAAACCAAAGTTAGAAATCTATGAACTGTCAAATAATCCATTACCAAATCTCATAAATCTGTTCAACTGTTCTCAAGTTGTTACATTTAGGCAGAAGGACAGACGTAAAAATAGGTATACAGAAGTAATGAATATAACAGGCGCATTTCTGCAACGTTTGCTAGAAACGCAGCGACAATAAATCTCAAGTCAGTTATGATATTCTGACCTGATCTGGTTGAGGCAGAGAAAACTGTTGGATTTTTTTTTTTTTTGCGATATTGATTATTTAACGTCTAATGTCACATAAATTTTTGGCTAACTTGCTGTCACACTACTTGGAAAATTAGTCGGCCTTTAAATCTTAACGAAACAGCTCAGGAATATCTCAAAATTTGATAAAACACTAAGTCCAAGGATTTACCCCGAAACAACTCATCTGCATTCCTCAGCTACACAAATCCTGTATTTGGCAGTGAAGCTGGTGGCACACATTGCTACGAAAAAGGAGGTGGCACTAACATTAACCACAACACACGAAGTCACAACGGCCATGCCCGAACTTTGTGCACTCCTACCAATTCATCAAACCTTATAACGTCTTAATTCAGTGACAATTTCACCTTTGATATGTGGACACATTACTTACTGACTTACTTACTTATTTACTTACTCTATGGAGCAGAGTCCTTCTTGAGAAGCTACCCGGTTTTCAGCCAGTCAAGAAATTCCTTGTATTTTACGGAACATGAAGGTTCATTACTGAATCCACAAGTGCCCGCCACCTGTCCCTATCCTCAGCCAGCTCGTCCTACATCCCACTTCCTGAAGATGCATCTTATTATTATCCTCCCAGACATGCTTGGGTCTCCCAAGTGGTCTCTTTTCTCCAGGTATCCTCGCCAAGACCCTGTATATGTCTCTCCTCTACCCCATACGCCCAACATGCCCCGTCCATCTCATTCTTCTCGATTTGACCACTCGAACGATATTTGGTGAGGAGTACAGATTACTGAGCTCCTCATTAAGTAGTTTTCTTTCCCACTCCCCTGTTACCTCGTCCTCCTTAGACCCAAATATTCTCCTCAGCATCGTATTATCTAACACCTTCAGCCTACGCTCCTCCGTCAATGTGAATGACCACGTTTCACACCCATACCTAACTATATGTGGACACACAGTTACGAAAAATGAGATTCTAACAACAGTGTTGGTAAACATTCGTAATTTCTCAGACATCACACAGTGTCCATTTACAAACAACTACCGACTTTTCGGAACTGTGTGTTGCTTCCTCCTCTTACCCTGAAGACAGAGGCAGAAAGCTCCTACCGAATGCCGCTAATATCGACCGATCGTCACCGCACCATATGATAGAAGGCAATCTTCACGAGTGATGAGACTGCGCTCTTCTGGGCAGCGAGTAGTGGTGTGCGCAGTTCTCGGATACTTCGCGGCTGAAGACTGAAATCACGCATACTTCACGTGCGATGGTCAAGTGTCAACAGGCGCAGCTTAATGCAATGTTTCAAACCTCAAAATCAAAATCTCGTGTGTTCCTCTGAATAATTTCTACGTAAAAATATTTTTCGGTGTTTCAAATAATTTGTTTTTGAATATCAGAGAATTTGAAGGAAATCTTGCACTACCTAACCACTGTCTCTCTCCAATCACGTTTAAAACGGCCACTCTCTTAAACGTAAGAGATATATAGATATACCAGTAATGTTATTCACGTGTGGCACGTATTAAATTATGGATCAGCTCAAAGAGATATTTATCAGATGCAAGACGCTCTTAAGGTCTGTCTTATATTACATTTCGTTAATAAATCACCGTGAATGTACAGTCCCTTCAGGTTAAAATACGCCACATAAATGAAGGATTTAGATGTGTTTTAATGACGTGGGTTGGATATTATAACTTCTTGTTCCTTTCTTTTTAATTCATATGGGTTGGGCTTTCACACGTGGGCTATAACTTATGAAACAATTTGTTCTTCTACGTTGAATAATGATTAGTGAAGAGTTTTTGATTACCATGCTACTACATAAGGGTGAAAGAATATTACGTCACTGAGTAACAATCATATTTCTTGTTTCTCGCGTTTTTTTTGTAGACTTTCGGAAAAATCATTCTATGTTCTGATTATTGGAAATTATATTTCTCAAAGGATTAGAGGGAGTACATCACAATTATCTTTAATAACAAGATTTAATCTCAATGATGAATAGATAAGTATTGCTTTTGATAGTAACTTTATAGAAAAGGCGGTAAGATATTGCTAACCGCCACTACCTACAGCAAAATTTTGAAACTGTTAGGAAAACATGATGATGTTAATTGTTGTAACTATGTCTATCTTTCGCGTGAATCTGGAAACATTCAAACGTATAAAAACTGTACATACGAATTACCCCAAAACTCACGACATTATTGGTATAAAGATATGGGTTGACTTAGAGGCTTAAGTGCCTTATACAATTACGCTGATCGTTTCTTAACGGAAAAGAAACAAGAATTTCTCCTGCCAGTGTTTATAATAATGGTACATTTTGTAAATACGGAACTAGGAAGTAAAATTTCAACTTTCTTCAACAAATTAATTAAAATCTGAACAAAATTACCATCATGGACAAAACTGTATTTTACTCCTGAGAAATCTGCACAAACAATAAGATTCTAAATTTTTCTAAATATATTCCGTAAGTTATAAAAAGAGGTTTCTAATTTTCCCATTTTAATTGGCATGTACTTGCTCTGTTCACATGGTTCTAAGTAGCATAACGGGACAAGCGTTCACATTATTCTAGACAATGATCTGCTCTGCTCATTTGTTTTTAATTCCACCTCATAATACCAATAGCAGACTTCCTCAAATTGTGTCGATACGACTATTAAACACATAAACACAAGATTATTCAAGTAAATAATTAATGTGTAACAATTTTCAATCTGAAGACATCGTTATTATTCGCCTGTCTATCATAAGAGGAACCATATTCTATTACTTTACTGACATGTAACAATTGTACTTTAAGTGCTGCCAAAAAATAATAATTCATTTTCATATTTCATACATATTTACGACGAGTTACGAGTAAATGCCAATAGAGTTCTTCAAAGCAGCAACTCAAGAATTCACTCCCAGTCAAATTGTTCCTTTCAAGCTTGTCGCTTCACTGCTAACTATCTGCAGACACAAACTGCATACACTGGCGAATCCACTTTTCTCTAAATGCTATATGTGCAAAGAAGAACAACAAACGTAGAAATATCAAATTCTCAGCGATAATCAATAAAGAGGAACCAAACATTTGTACGTCATATTGTAGTTCGTATCATTCAGGTTCCACTACGCGTGTTTCACTTCGCAACGTTGTACGTTCGTAACGCTATGTGATTCTGTAAAGTGGTCTGTGGGCAGTTAATGTCTTGTCACTGCTGGTGTTTATGACAAGGCAGTAGGTATGCTCCATGCCTAATGGTGGTACTGATGTACTGCATCATGTTTACGTATGCTAATACAAAATGGTGAATAATGATTGCAACGTAGAGCGATGACTGAGCAATACTCGGATTTTCTAAAACACTTTCACGAGCAGTATTTCTATTGTTACTCTTATTACCGTCGCAGTTGTTTTCGTTTTTGTTAGAGAATAAAAGCAAGGAAGGTTTCAGCATTCTTTCTACAACAGCCACAGAATTTGTGCTGTGTACATTCTCAAAGAGCGGCTTCTCACAGCAGATCTGGTAAACCTGCCACCAAAAGAAATTCGGGGATTTCTTATTGCTTCTAATCGAAGTATCAGATGCGAGAGATCTGAGGACGTCGAGACATTTAAACACAGCAAAACGACGCAACTGCAAGCAGTGTTGAAATAACATATTCCAGAATAGTGGACTACAGAGACAGGTGCACCAGAACACAACCTGAAGGTGAAGGGTCCTGGCCTGAGTAATTTGCGTATTATTTATGAAATTGGAGTACCATGGGATGCAATTAGAGCAGGCAGAATAACCTATTACGTTGTATAAATCTCGAATACAAGGGGACAAAATTATAGGATACAAAATCAGTTAAAATTTATCTACATTTAGCACGAAGAGAATAGTTCGGAATATCTCCGATTAAAGTTCGTTAAGTTGCTGAGACTGAAAGACTGATCGTAAGAAAAATGGTACTATGGACAACATGGCCAACGACGCCTTTTAAGTTGCCACTCTCCGAGCCGCTCCGTGCATCCCACTGGTTAATAAGGTAATCTGATTTCAGAAATTGGCAAATATTATGGAATTCATAATCACTTAAGCCCACAGCCGTCTACACTTTCACATGTATATTACGTGTATATTTCACACGCAGGGTTGATGTTGGGTGTTAGTCAAAAAACAATTCTGGATCGTTAGATTGTGTATGATCATAACACTGTTCTGACATTTCGCACAATCGTGCTGTCGCCGTCTTCAAGGTGGCTGAATTAGCCTCAGGTGAATAATTCAGTATCCCTTGAATAATCACCCTGAAGAAAGAGGCAGCACTTTTTCCCCAATTTTAGACCAAACATAATCCTACATTTTATAGCCTAAGCAACAACACGTTCCATTCAATCATATTGGATTTGAAATGAATTCCAGAATCAATTACGAACAACCGACCTCAACAACCCGTCATCACCACCCCAAAATTCAGTACGCGTATACATTGTAACGATTGCTATGACACAGGCCTACTTAATGTGAAAGCTGAAACTGGAAAATACCATTAACCGATGCAACGGTCTTATGAAAACGTTAGCTGTAATAGTCCTTGAAACTTGCTGTCCTATGTACAGACACATCTCACTATTTTCAGGCGAAGATGTTGCAAAAACACGTCCAAGAAACTTACCCCCAAGTAACACAATCATGCAACAACATAGGAACTTACAGACTTTGTCCTGACGAACAAGAAGACAGAGATAGAATGAAGAACCGCATGGAGATTCAGTGAGGCCATCATGATGAATAAGCTCCCTTACCTGCAACAGAAAGAAACTACAATTAACAATTACGTTAATACAGGATCATTAAATACTACAGCTATGCAAGTTTCGAGGTTCTCAGAGCGGTGTTGATTGAAGTCTACTGGAACTATATGAAGTGTGGACCATCTCATAGTTACCGACGTTTCGGAGAAGTGTAATGCGTCCCTCTTCAGGGCCAAACACTCCAAGCAAAGTGGCCTGCTTGACCCTGAATTTTAAACTTACACAACCCCTTGTGTCAGAATAAAAAGAAGTTATTTGATCCCGAAGCAGGATACAGTTGTCGATACGGCGTTAAGATGACAGAAGACCTGAATCTTCATGTTACAGCCATCTGCTGTACAGTTAAGAATACACCATAAGAAGAGACGATTTATGCAGTTTACTTAATGGAACCATAGCTTAGTAATTACGGTAATTCCTTGAGGACAGACGTGAGAGCAGGTTCTATCCAGTGCGCTTCTATATCGGAGAAGGCACTGCTTAGATTCAACCTTCTCGGGCTTCGACCACTTGTATTCTGGTGAAAGCAGACTAAGCCGAAGATCAGTGCGGAGCATTGGTGGGATGTTACTGATAGGGGAAAGCCGAAGTACTGAGAGAAAAACTTCTCCCAGCGTCGCTTTGTCCACAACTAATCTCACATAGATTATTTCGATTCCTTCACTTGAATTATGGCACGATATTTTGGGGAATGACATCGATCTATATTTCAGGTGCATCACTGATAGAAATTTGTAAAAAATGGTGCGAGGAAATTATGTCTATCGAATGAGAGAATAATATAAATAATTTAATTAGGCTGTGTGGACAAAATATGGATATATTTTAAAATTAAATGTGTTACAATACAGTGACTAGTGTGTCTTAAAAGGCGTAAAGGTAAAGCAATCCCATTACAGGTCCGAAGGGGCCCAGGGGGTTCTAAGAAGTTAAGGTTCCCAGATTTCGTGACAACGGCATAGGATGGTGGTAGGTTGTCAGCCCTACGCACCGGCCGCCTTTACCCCCAGGAAATACTCCTGGTACTCATTTCTGTTAGAGGCTGAGTGGACCCAGGGCCATAGTGCGATCGGAAAGATTTTATGTCAATGAAAAATCCACTGACACCAGCTGGGATCGAACCAGCGACCTTCCGATTTGTAGAACAGCACCTTAACCACTGTGCCATCGCGGTCCCCCTTAAAAGGCGTAGGTAAGTTAAAAAAAACTTAACAAAGTTAATGCCAGAGATCAATTGAAGTATTACATGCTGAAACGGATTGTAAGTTTAGCCGCTTGTCTTTAAGATAATACCATTGCTTTTCTAGCTTTGCGTAGTGCGTGGAAAAATGGACTTGCAGAGATCTCGTACAACGCAACAACTGTTTCTGCAGTGCGTAAAGAAATAGAAGAAAAAAGAATGGAACATTCATAGCAGTAAAAATATTTTGTGAAACATACAGAGATAGCAAAGTTGAAAAAACACAAGGCAATGAAAAAATTCTGGACAAAAAAATATTCCACCTTATTTGAATAAACAGTTCCCTTGAAAATGAAATTAAACAACTTGAGCACGCACACACACACACACATACACACACAACCATACACACAAACACACCACACACACACACAAACACACACACACTCACACACACACAAAATCTTTCCAACAAGTTACAAGTCATTCCTGAAGAGCTCGAACATAAGGCTCTGTGTTATATTATACTGGAAGCGAAATATTCAAATACCGATATTCGTAATGTTGGCGAAAGTTGTGCCAACGCGCACGCAATTACATGTCTCTGTTATTAAAATACAAATTTAATCTTATTTAAGTATCACCGAGTTTCGCTGCTCCAAGAAAAACGTCAAGAAATAAAACTGTTGTGACTGGAGCAGAGCCTCCACACCGCCTGCAAAACTTCACGGGAAGTACAGGGGCAAATTTACCTCGTATAATACGCGTACCTGTTTCGGATGATATAGGTTAAACTATGCTCTTGCTGTCGGTAAACCCACACTACAGTTCACCGCACGTAAGAAGCCTGCATCATCAGTTATCGACATTCATGTAGTCACAATTGCTTTACATTCCGCGCTATATCATGATAGATATAGAAGCCTATATTCTTTGCCAACCTCGAGTTATGGGTCAGAATGTTCAGTTGATTCGGTTCCCATAAACAGATTTGGGTTCAAAAATTCCTATAGCAATAAACTATATTTATTTCCTACCCCGAAACAAAACAAGCCATATCTCTTTGGTTAATTGAAACAGACCAGTTCTCTACATTTGATTTCGGTCAAGGTCCCTAAACTTCCTAGTGCGCACGAATGTAGGATAGCCCGCAGGAAGTATGACTTCATTTCTATGTCCGGCGTAAAATCGTGCATCTCAACTACGATGCGTAAGTTTAATACGTCGTCCGGATTCCAAGACTTTATGTAATATTTGAAACAATTGTTTGTTTGGCAAATCATAGACTTTTGGGACAATATACCGGTGACTCTTTTAAGGGGGGTGAAAACTGGTAGGGACCTGAAGCTAACCACTCACCCCAACTCGTGCAATGGTTAAGAATGATTACGCCTGTGTCTTCACTTCGCTCACAAGGAAAGCTTTACGTTACAGTTTGTTACGCCTGACAGTCAACAGTATTTTCTCTAGAACCTCCACAGTTTGAGACAATTACCTTTCGTTTCAGCTTTAAATCTAAATTATTCTTCGTCAAATAATCGAACACAGAGAAGGTGTTGTTAAATACCGTAAACTGTGAAGGAGACAATGTGTGTATGAGATCTAGCATAGCCAGAACTTTGAATTCCTACATGGAACAATAAGTGAAGAAATCAAATCTCGTAATACTTTCGTGCACAAATCTCATTAATAATCCATAGTGTCGATGACACATGTGGACTCTTGGAAAAAATAAAAACTGGCGCATTATAATTTATCTGCTGATTTAAGATTCTGATATTCCTTAAGTTCTTCAAGCAATAAGAACACTTGCAAGGTATTGCTGGAAGAACGTACTAAGCCTTTGAAATTCGGCACTGGGAATTACAAGCACTGTGGCTTTAATGCCTGAGAACAGCACAATATCCATCACAACATTGTGTTGAGGCATTGCGCTACAACCGAAAGGTCGCGTGTTCGGTTACAGATGGGTTCGTTCGAATTTTTCATTGACATAATCCTTCCGACGGCAATGTGGTCCTGGGAACGACTCAGTCTCTAACAGAAATGAGTACCAAAATTACTTACTGGGGAGTAAAGACGGCCGGTGCGTTGGGCCGACAACGATTACTGATAGTAGTGTTATTTTTATGGGCCAGGGTTACTGACAACATTGGCGAAAGAATTTGCGAACTATGGGTCACATGGGACAAGAGAGGCGCCGAACGAGCTGATGAGTATATTTTTTTCTGTACTGAAA
>Ga0123355_10010412_pt1 | contig 14251 bp, 13 predicted proteins | sample TergutEmb28metaG_3_FD_89872 | JGI IMG/M metagenome (GOLD analysis project Ga0123355, IMG submission 89872) | Embiratermes neotenicus P1 segment gut microbial communities from Petit-Saut dam, French Guiana - Emb289 P1 | ecosystem: Host-associated > Arthropoda: Insects > Digestive system > Gut ...
AAAACCCGCTTCACTCAATAGTTCGTGCAGCATAACAGTGTTGGAGTTAAAGTGATCTTTTTCTGCATCACTCGGCACTTCCATTTGGATCGATACTTCTTTGTTTTTAATGTTTATCAGAGCTTCCCAATGCCCCATGAACTCAAGATCTATCGCCATCAAAATATTGACATTATCCGGATCTGTACGCTTGCCGCCTTTTCTCTTAAAAACGTACAAGTCTGCAGTTTTGCGTTCATCGCTCATCTGCACCGGCATCTGCATATACACAAACTGCTCGATGCTGTTCAGCAAACGAACATGATCCATCAGTTTTTGTGTTTGAACGAGCATTTCCGCTCTTGCCGGTTGGGCTGCGCGCGATATAGTTTCTTCGATCAATGCAAGCCGTGCATACAGTTCTTGCCTTGCATCTCTAAGACGTGCTCCTGCATCGGAATCATCTCTTCCAATTCTTGTAAACAACTTATCAAGTTGTGCAGTTAGCGTTTCTGTACTATTTCCCGACTCTTGTGAATCGCCTGCAACTCTGAGAAGCATTTCTGAGAAGCGTTGCAGTGCTGATTGCGGTGTGCCGCTGAACTCCGGAATATCAGAGAGTAACCCTGCAACCACACTCCCCATAGATTGCGCCGGAGTAGCAGTATTCGTCGACGTTTGGGCTGCTGTGTTATCAGGGTTTACAGCGGTATTTGAACCCGGTGCAACTATATCTCCCGCTGCAGCACTTCCTGCAGAAGCAGCCGTCCCGGCAGTCGCTGCTGAAGGAACATCACCCTGCAAAGAACCGGCTGTATTTTGCTGTAATGTAGTGCTTTCTACTTTTTCACCGCTATGTGTTAACAATTCTTCAACATTTCCTGCATTTGATTGCATAATAGTATCCGATTGTGCTATAATTGTCTGCGTTACTGACGCAGGTTGAGCTTCAACCTGTACAGGAGTAGCAAACGTACCTGAAAAGTTTTTGATGATCGTCGTGAGCAACTCAGTCAATGGTGCTGCATTTGCAGTATTCACTGTAAATGCCGGATTATTTTCACCCGATGAGATTGCATTTGGTAGTTTAGACCCGTCGACCCCCAAATCAGGATTTCTGACCCCTAAGTTTAAATCTGTCAGAGCATTCTGCTCTTTGATTTGCGACATAAGCTCTGCAATCATATCGGCTGTTTTATCCCCACCGGCTAAGGTCGCCAGTGCGGCTTTCATAAGGCTTTCATCACCGGTAAGCTTATTTGACGCAAGAAATGCCGCCTCATCAAGACTTAAGCCCGGATTCTGCGCAACAAGGTCTCGCATCACCCGAGCCGATTCTTCAGTTACAGGCATATTTAGTTCAGCCAGTTTACTTGCATAAGGTGCAAGACTTTTATCGGTAAAATCTCTGACGAGACTCTTTTGACCAAGTGACAAATCATCATCTGCAGTCTCTACACCGCTGAACGACAATGAAATAAGACCTTTCTCTTTTGCGGACACCTCAAGTAATATCACATCACCGGGCGAGAGTTTTATATCAGTACCAAGCTTGGCACTAAAGCTTTGCCCACCTTCCAGTTTTAGTGTAAGGATGCCGCTTTTATCACTTGCCACAACACCGGCTCTGACCACATCACCCTCTTTGAGAGAGTCCATAGCGGTACCGGTTCCAGCTTTTATCTTGACTCCGCCTTGTGCGAGGACTTGCGATGCGTCTACTCTCATATAATAATCTCCTTTTGCACAAGTGCTGTTTTTCACACCTAAACGCGGCTCGAATGAAAACTTTCTGTAAATTCTCTTCTATTTATACTTTATCGGCAAAAACTAGGTTATACTTAAATTATTCCGGAACGCAGAATGTGAAGGAAGGAAAAGCATGAGCGAAGCTGATGATAATATCTTAGCAAAACATCTTGACGTTTTCAAAGAAATTGGTAATATAGGAGCAGGACACGCTGCTTCGGCTTTAGCAGGGCTGTTAAATCGCAGGATAACTATGAGCGTGCCCGAAGCTTCAGTCGTTCCTTTCAGCGACATCGTCGAAGTGCTTGACGGACCCGAAACACTGGTAGCAGGCGTGCTTATCGATGTCTCCGGCGATTTGAACGGCTACATACTACTTCTTCTTGCTATGGAAGACGCAATGGCAATGGTGTCACAAGCCCTCGAAGAGCCAGCACGTGACACAACCGCTCCTGATTTTGCGTTAACATATATGGAGCAAGACACACTTCTGGAAATAGCGAATATCCTGGTTGGTTCGTTCCTTTCTGCAATTTCATCATTTTCCGGACTTGGTGCGACACCGACTGTCCCGCAACTGGCAGTTGATATGCTCGGTGCTATATTAAGCATCGCTACAATAGAGTATGGCAAAATCGGTGATTCTGTTTTATTCTTAAAAACACAGTTCAACGACATCGCCGGTGCCATCAATGGACACTTTTTCTTGATTCCTGACTATAATTCGTATAAAATGCTTCTCAAAGCATTAGGATTGGAAGGCTGATATGGCAGTTATCGTTGTTGGTATGGCGGATCTCAAGGTCGCTAAGTACCCTGATACACTTACAACTTTAGGTCTTGGTTCATGCGTCGGAATAACGCTTGTCGACAAGTCTAAAAAGCTTGGAGGCATGGCGCATTGCATGCTTCCTACATATAAAGGCTTTGAAGGTCAAAACATTGCGAAGTTCGTAGACTCCGCAGTGATTGAGCTTCTCAACCAACTAAAGCGTATGGGCGCTTCACCGGGTTCACTTGAAGCAAAGATCGCCGGAGGAGCTCACATGTTCGGACGCTCGCAAAATAACGACATGCTAAAAATAGGCGAACGTAACGCTGCTGCAGGACTTGCAATATTAAAACATCTTGGCATTCCTGTACGAGCTAACGATACCGGCGGTACACACGGACGAACGATCGAGATAATGTTTGATACCGGACAACTCAAAATAAGAACTGTCGGTCTGGGCGAGAAATTCATATAGCGTAATAATCCGCACACTACCCAAATGATTTTAAATATAATTTTCGTAAAAGAATTTTGTTTTGCTAGGAGGAAGAACAATGGCAACAGTCTTAATCGTTGACGACGCTGCATTCATGCGAATCTCGATCAAGAACATGCTTACAAAAAACGGCTATGATGTCGTTGGCGAAGCTGAAAATGGTGCGATCGCAGTCGAGATGTACAAGGATCTTAGTCCCGACATCGTCACAATGGACATAACCATGCCTGAGATGACAGGCCTTGATGCTCTTAAGGAGATTACAAAACTGGATCCGCAGTCAAAGGTTGTCATGGTTTCCGCCATGGGGCAGGAAGCGATGGTTCGTGATGCAATTATATCGGGAGCAAAAGGTTTCATCGTCAAGCCGTTTAAAGAAGACGGTATTATTGCAGCAATCAAGAAGCTTGGTTGACGAAACGCTTAAGTCCGGTTTTTCAGCGATAAAATGGATTTTAAGCTCGGAGAGCTTAAAGTACTATGAAATGGTAGGTGACTAAGATGCGTGAACTAGATCCCATGCTTGACGTTTTTATCTTTGAGACACAACAGCTCCTCGAAGCTCTTGAGGAGACGTTGCTTCAAAGCGAAAAAGCTAAAACTATGACCAAAGATCATATTGACGAGATATTCCGGGTTATGCACACCATCAAGGGCTCGGCAGCTATGATGTCGTTTGATAACCTTGCTAAATTGTCGCACGCACTGGAAGATATGTTCGACAAGATTCGTGAGGGTAAGACACGCACCGACCCCGATGCTGTTGAAGGTATCACAGAGCTCGTACTCGCAGCCGGTGATAAGTTCAAAGGTGAGATAGATAAGCTCTTAGCCGGTGGTGAGTCTGATGGTGACTTCACCGATTTGAGTGAAAAAATACACCGTTACACCGAAACTATCATGGGAGATGCACCTGCACCTGCGCCTGCTTCTGCTCCTGCCGAAAGTAGCAGCACCGGAGGAGATAGCGCTCCGACCGGCTCAGCAGACGAGGATGCTGATATGATCGATCCCGATGCTCCTATGTATAAAATAAAAATAATATTTGAAGCAGGTTGCCAAATGGAGAACCTGCGTGCATTTACTGTTTCAAACACCCTTACAGCATACTGCCAAAAAATCGAGCATATACCTGAAGATTTAGACGATAGTACATGTTGTGAAGAAATCATTGCCAACGGATTTACAATGTTTATACAATCCGGTGAAAGTCAGGAATCACTCCAAAAAATAGTCGATGGAGTTATGTACGTTGAAAGCGCAAGCATGCTTTCTCTGCCTTCAGATAGTCCGGAACTTCCGCCATCTATGCGTGTGATGCCTGTTGTCGACACCGACGTTCCGGGTAAACCGGTTGACGAAAAGCCTGCTACCACAGAAGCAGTAAAGCAAAACTTCATCAGCGTTAATGTCAACAAGCTTGATAAGCTCATGAACCTCATGGGAGAAATAGTAACGACCGAGTCTATGGTCACTAAAAATCCTGAAGTCGCAAATCTGCACATCGATTCATTCGAACGTAGCAGTCAAGAGCTTCGTAAGCTTATTAACGAACTTCAGGACATCGTTATGTCGATTCGTATGTTGCCTGTGTCAAACTCCTTCCAAAAAATGCACCGTATCGTAAGAGATGTCAGTAAGAAAGTCGGCAAAGAAGTTGAACTCGTACTGATCGGTGAAGAGACAGAAGTTGATAAAAACATCATCGACACACTATCAGATCCTCTCATGCACCTCATCCGTAATGCAGTCGATCATGGTATAGAAACACCCGATGTACGTCTTAGGAACGGCAAGCCCGGTACCGGCAAACTCACACTGGAAGCAAGAAGCGCAGGCGGAGACGTTATCATACTGATCTCCGATGACGGTGGTGGACTTGACCGTACCGCTATTCTGAAAAAAGCCAACGATAAAGGGCTTACATCGAAACCGGATCACGAGTATTCAGACAAAGAAGTTTATCATATGATTTTTGCACCCGGCTTCTCAACAAACGATGAAGTCACAGAGTTTTCCGGGCGCGGCGTCGGTATGGACGTTGTTAAACGTAATATCGACAAAGTCGGAGGTACAATATCCCTCGAAAGCACCCCCGGCGAAGGCATGACGATACAAATCCGCATACCGCTGACTCTTGCGATCATAGACGGTATGAAACTGCGTGTCGGCAATCTTGTCTTCATAGTCCCGATGCTCTCCATTCAGGAATCATTTAAACCTAACGACGGCGACGTATTCCTCGATCCGGACGGCAGCGAGATGCTTATGATTCGAGGCGAGTGCTATCCGGTGCTTAGATTATACAAGATATTCAACATTGAACCGGATTTCGAAAGCTTGGACGATGGAATATTAGTAATGATCACCACCGACACGACTACATTCTGCCTCTTCGTCGACGAACTCATCGGCGAGCAGCAGGCGGTCATCAAGCCACTTCCCGAATATATTCAAAAACACAACATCGGAATGCACGGAATTGGCGGCTGCGCCGTACTCGGCGACGGATCGATCAGCTTGATTATAGACATCAATAGTCTAGTCCAGGACTAATATCCCTACCCCCACCTCCCGATAAAATAATCATTTAGAATGAGCTGTTGCTTATAGCAATGGCTCATTTTTTATATATTCTCCCCCATAGACGGCGATGTTCTCATAGCACTGCGTATTTTGTTTGCTTGGTATTGCTTTTTATACATATATGGAGTAGAGTAAGGTAGTATATCGTTTACGTTACATGGAGGACGAACAAGCAATGCTTGAAATAATTATTGGATTGTTGATAGGTATAGCATCGGGTCTCGTTCAGTTCGTTCTGTTATATAAGTTTATTACCACTGTGACCGGTGGCAAAGTCGGCGGCAAGACTGTAATTTTTGCAATCACGCAGTTTCTATTTCCTTTTGCAATACTGGTACTATGCGGCTTGTTCCTGACAGACAGTTTGATGTGGGTGGGAATCGGAATGGGCGCCTCACTTATAATCAGCGCATGCATAAGATTCTATCTTGTCTCTAAGGCCGGAAAAGACGTAAAAACCGGCAAAAAAGCAAAAAAAGCCAACAACAAAAAGAAATAATCGGAGTTTTATTATGTTAAGTTGGATATTGCTCTTTGTTTCCGTTCTTCTAGTGCTTGTAGGATACTACTTACGCCGCATAATAAAAGATAAGCGCTTAAAGCTGGCGGCTGTAGCTCTTATGGTTGTTGGCGGCTTTCTTTTTATAACACGATTTCTTGACATCTTATTTGGACCACGCCCGAGCGATGAGCTTGAATTTTCGCTCTGGCCGGAGCGGGTACAAGTTTTTAACTTCAGCTTGAGCTACACGGTCATCTACACTTGGATAGCAATGGCTGTTCTTATTATAGCAGCAATTATTATTCGCCTGACTGTTTTCAGAAACCCAAAGGAAACCCCGAGTGGAGCGCAAAACGTTGTCGAGCTTTTAGTCGAGTCTATCAGTAAGTATACTAACGCACAAGCACATGGAACGGGAGAGTTTCTGTGCTCATACATACTGACGATAGGCTCGCTGTTAGTAATGAGTGCATTTCTTGAACTCTTCAGACTTCGACCCCCAACCTCCGATATCACAATGACGTTTTCACTTGCACTCATGACGTTTCTTCTGATAAACATCTATGGAATAAAGAAAAAAGGTGTTTGGGGGCGAATAAAATCCCTTGCCTCACCAACGCCGATCGTTTTTCCATTTCGGATAGTTTCCGACCTTGCCATACCTGTATCAATGGCTTGCCGTCTGTTCGGTAATATGCTCGGCGGAATGATCGTTATTGACTTACTATATATGGCTCTGGGCGGTAATGCTGTTGGTATTCCCAGCGTTTTCGGACTATACTTCAACGCATTTCACCCCCTAATACAAACGTATATATTTATAACACTAACGCTTACGTTCATAAACGAAGCGATAGAATAAGGAGGATCATTATGAACTATATCGGAATAGCACTATGTTTATTGTCATGCGCAACTGCAGCGATCGGAATGGGCTTTGCAACAGGAAAAGCTGTTGATGCGATCGCACGGCAACCGGAATCTTCCGGAAAAATAAACGCAACATTACTCATAGGACTTGCGCTTACTGAGTCAGCAGCCATTTACGGGTTCGTCACCGCACTAATATTGATTTTTAACGGTCCCCCCGTCGGCTAAACCTGAATCCGGCTTAAACCCGGAGTGATAAGTTCTATAAAAGGGGTTGAGAACTTGGATTTTCATCCTGAGGATGTAATTATCAGTCTCATTAATATTATTGTCCTGTTTATCCTGTTGCGGCTTATTCTTTGGAAGCACGTGATCAGGTTCCTATCGGAACGTGCAAAAAGAGTCCAAGCCGAAATGGATGATGCAGAAAAGACGCGCCTTGAAGCCGAAGCTCTTCGCTCCGATTATGAAAATAAAATCGGGGCTATTGAAGAGAATGGGCGTGATATGCTACGCGAAAGCCAGCTAAAAGCCAATGAAGAGTCTGAAAAAATCCTAAATGAAACACGCGATAAAGTAAAAGAGATGATGGACGACGCCGAAGCCCGTATCGCAGAGGAAAAAGAGCAGGCACTCAAAGATGCGAATCTGGAAATCGCTCAGTTAGCAACAGACATGGCATCACGTATCCTCGAGCGCGAAGTCTCCTCAGCAGACAACACTAAAGTAGTCGATGAGTTTTTTAAGGAGTAGTCATAAATATGGACAAACCAATACTTATCGTAGCATCTAAAAAAGACGAAAAGCTTATATCCTCCATCTGCACCGGCTTTGAAAGCAAGCTTAACGAAAAGCTTGACTTTGAAGTGATAGAAAGCACGAAAATAGCCGGTGGCTTCATTGCCGTTATCGATGGCAATGTTTATGATGCAAGCTTTTCTTCAAGATTACATGAGCTTGGGCGCCAAATGGTAAATCCGGAAGATAAGAAACGTAAAGTTGAGTCCTCATTCTCCTCTGTTGGATCCATACTTAAACAGCGCATTAAAGAAGTCGATCCGGATCCGCTTGTATATGAGTATGGAATAGTAAAGAGCTACAGCGACGATATTGTTCATATTCAAGGACTTGATAAATGCCACTATGGTGAGCTTTTATCTTTTGAAAGTGGTGCTACCGGACTTGCTCTCGATCTCGTACTTGGTGGTGTCGGCGCAGCACTCTTGGGGGGAGCTGTTTCGACGACCAGCCTTGTAAAAACTACAGGACGCATAGCTGAAATCTGTGTTGGTGAAGAGTTGCTTGGCAGAGTTGTTGACCCGCTCGGCAAACCACTCGACGGTAAACCTCTTACTACAGAAAAGTTTCGGCCGGTTGAAGCACACGCACCGACGATAATGCAGCGCGGAGCTGTAAATACTCCACTTGAAACCGGTATAATGGCCATCGACAGCATGATACCTATAGGACGCGGTCAGCGAGAGCTTATCATCGGTGACAGACAAACAGGTAAAACATCTATCGCAATGTCAGCAATCATGAACCAAAAAAACACAGGAGTCATTTGTGTTTACTGCGCAATAGGACAAAAGACATCTACAGTTTCAAGCCTTGTCCACTCGCTGCAAAGCACAGGTGCACTGGAGCACACGGTAGTCGTTGCAGCGATGGCAAGTGACACCGCTGCTATGCAATACATTGCACCATACGCCGCTTGTGCGGTAGCCGAGGAGTTCATGTACAACGGTCGTGATGTACTAATCGTCTATGATGATTTGTCCAAACATGCCGTTGCATATAGGACAATGTCACTCTTGCTTCGCCGCCCCTCAGGGCGAGAGGCATACCCCGGCGACGTGTTTTATCTGCACAGCCGCTTGCTCGAACGTGCTGCAAAACTTTCCCCGGAACTTGGGGGAGGCTCGATGACAGCACTGCCGATTATTGAAACTATGGCAGGCGATATATCCGCATACATACCCACAAACGTGATATCCATAACAGACGGTCAAATTTACTTAGAGACCGCAATGTTTAATGCCGGACAACGCCCTGCAGTAAATGTTGGTCTATCCGTTTCCCGTGTCGGTCGCGCAGCACAGCGAAAGGCAATGCGCACAGTCTCCGGTAGCTTGCGTCTCCAAATCGCACAATACAGAGATATGGCAGTGTTTGCACAATTCGGAGCAGACATAGACTCAGCTACTGCTGCATTACTTCGACGCGGAGAGCGGCTTGTAAGACTATTGATACAGCCTTCCGAAAGAAACTACAAACTCTCTGAGCAGGTGATTTTACTACTCGCAGCCGAAGACGGGAAGTTTGATAGTTATGAACTGAATGAAATCAGCGATGTAGCAACAAACCTGCTCGATTTCATGAGCAAAAACGCAGAAGAAACCATCAACAACATCAATAACACCGGCGAATTGACCGATACGGACAAAGCAGAACTTGAAAAGCAATTTGAGCAGTTTTTTGCTAACTAAAAATACAGCTCTGAAAGCAAGCGCACACAAGGAAGAAGCAAATGCAGAAAGCAAATGAGATCCGTGAACATATCTCCGCTATCGAGCAGACGCGGAAAATAACAGGTGCTATGGAAATGATCGCCTCAAACAGAATGAGGCAGGTCATGGGTCATATTGAGCATAATCGAACTTACTTTACATACATCCGTCGTACCATGAAAGAAATACTGACATCGGTACAGGATATATCTCATCCATTCCTTATCGACCGCGAACGAAACCACCGCACATATGTAGTCATATCCGGCGATAAAGGATTTTGCGGAGCGCATAACTCAACAGTGCTAAACTACGCTCTGGAAAAATTCAAAGAAAAACCCGGGTCAGGCCTCATAACGCTCGGACACACTGCCGAAGCATTCTTCCGGTCACACGGAATAGATCCTGATATTTGCATGATGGGCATCGTTCAGGACCCGACGCTACCGAGAGCACGTGAAGTAGCACGTGAGTTGACAGACCTATATCAAAAAGAGAGAACAGATGAAATTTTTGTGATTTACACATCTTTTTACGGTGAAACTAAAAGGCAACCTGTCGAAGCACACCTCCTTCCGGTCATGCCGCATGACTATGGAGATATAAGGGATGCACAGGAACTTGCAAGTGTTATGTATCATCCATCTGCACAAACAGTACTGGACATGATGGTGCCGCAGTTTGTGATAGGACTTATATTCGGCATCATGGTTCAGGCATACGCTAGCGAAAACTTTGCACGTATGACAGCAATGCGCTCGGCAACAACAAATGCAAAAGAAATGATAGACAAGCTAAACACACAATATAATCTTGCACGACAAAGCGCGATCACAAATGAGCTCGCGGAAATAGCAGATGCAGCAGAGATCCTTAAAGGAGACGAAAACTATGACGGAGAATATTGAAAATAAAGAAGTCGGCATAATAGTAAAAATAAGCGGTCCTGTTCTGGATGTCCGTTTTGAGCACGACGCAAACGAGCCGAAGCTTTATGACCTGCTTGCCACCGATGACGGTAGACACATGGAGGTATCCGCAAACGTAGCACCGGGCATTGTTCGCTGCATTGCACTCGATGCGACCGACGGTCTATGCTGCGGCACAGAAGTTCACGCAACAGGTCATGCCATTCGTGTACCGGTCGGACCGAATGTTATCGGACGGGTCATCGATGTTCTTGGACGCCCTATCGACAACGGTCCTCCCATAGAGGATGCCCCCTTATGGGACATCCACCGTAAGGCTCCGAAATTTACAGATTTAACTCCGGTTGCTGAGTTCTTTGAGACTGGCATCAAAGTTATTGACTTACTGACACCATACTCTAAAGGAGGAAAAGTCGGACTCTTCGGAGGAGCAGGCGTTGGAAAAACCACCCTGATTATGGAACTCATATACAATATCGCAACAGTTCACGGTGGTTACTCGGTATTCGCCGGAGTCGGAGAACGCAGTCGCGAAGGCTCGGAACTTATTGCAGATATGAAAGCATCCGGAGCCATTGATAAAACTGCACTTGTGTTCGGGCAGATGAACGAACCGCCCGGCTCACGTATGAGAGTCGGACTTACAGGACTCACTATGGCTGAGTACTTTCGCGACGAGATGAATCGTGACGTATTGCTCTTCATCGACAATATATACAGATATGTTCAAGCAGGCAACGAAGTATCCGCCCTGCTCGGTAGAATGCCCTCCGCCGTTGGCTATCAACCCACACTTGCAGGAGAGCTGGGAACACTTGAAGAACGTATAGTTTCCACAAAAAACGGCTCCGTCACCTCTGTTCAGGCAATTTACGTACCTGCCGATGACCTTACCGACCCCGCACCCGCAACGATTTTTTCGCATCTCGACGCAACCACCGTACTATCCAGGAGCGTTGCAGAAATCGGAGTTTACCCGGCAGTCTCACCACTGGAATCATACTCAAGGATCCTTGAACCATCTATAGTCGGCAAAGAACACTACGAAACAGCGCAAGGTGTGATAGCATGTCTAAACAGATACCGTGAGCTAAGAGACATCATAGCAATACTCGGAATGGACGAACTAAGTCTGGAAGACCGCAAAACCGTTTACCGCGCACGCAAAATACAGCAATTCTTATCACAACCATTCTCAGTAGCGGAAACATTCACCGGAATGCAAGGACGCTTTGTTGCATTAAAAGACTCGATCCGCTCATTCGCCGCAATCCTTGGCGGTGAAGTCGACGACCTACCCGAAACAGCATTCTTCCTAGTCGGCGACATCGACGAAGTCCACGAAAAAGCAAAAACATTGTAGGGAGATGAAATGACTTGAAGGTAATATATTGGCTTCAAGTCACGAGAGAAAAATGCCAAAATTATTCAATCTTAAAATCCTAACACCTGAACGCGAGTTTTTTAGTGGCGACGTCGAAGCATTAACTGCTGATGCACCCGACGGAAGCATTATGATACTTGCCGACCACGCACCGTTTATAATGCCTGTAAGCATTGGCAATATAGGCATAAAAAAAGACGGAGAGTGGGAAAAATCCATAAACTCAGAAGGCTTTATGGAAGTCCGCCGTGAAGGAGTTCTGATATTCGTTCAGACATGTGAGCACCCCGATGAAATCGACGCACGAAGAGCGGAAGAAGCCAGGCGCCGTGCAGAAGAACACATGCGCCAGAAGCAAAGTATGAGTGAATACAAACAATCAAAAATCGCACTCGCCCGGGCAATGGCACGACTCGCCGGAAGTGGTAAACCCTCAATTAATCTTTAGTTTCATCAGAGCTTTAAAAAGCATCATATATATGATATAATCAAGCGAAGTTATACTACTTGACACCAATACAGCGGAGAGAAGCACATGAGTGAAATACGCGAAAAAATAATAGTAGTTGACGACATAGCAACAAACCTCACAATCGCAAAGAGTGCTTTGTCTGAAAAGTATGATGTTTTCACTGCACCGTCAGGCGAAAAACTCTTTTTACTTATGAAACGAATAATGCCCGACCTGATCCTGCTTGATGTCGAAATGCCGGACATGGACGGGTATGATGTTATCAGGGTCCTCAAGGATTCTGAAAAAACTGTCCATATCCCTGTCATTTTTCTAACAGGAAAAATCGACCCTGAACACGAAATAAAAGGACTTAATCTGGGAGCAGTCGACTATATAACAAAGCCATTCTCTCGAGAGCTGCTGATAAAACGTATCGATTTACATGTAGTCTTCGAACGCCAAAGACAGGAACTTCTGAAGCATAATCTCAGCCTGGAAAACGAAGTCGATAAGAAAAACAGAACAGTTATGGAGCTCCAAACTGCAATCTTAAAGTCAGTTGCAGAACTTGTTGAATGCAGAGACAACGTCACGGGCGGACATATTGAGAGAACACAATATTATCTCAGCAAGCTTATAAGACTACTTAAGGAGCGCAACTTCTATACCGAAGAGCTCTCCGGACTTGACATACCTTTGCTGGTAATGTCATCTCAACTTCATGACGTAGGAAAAATATCGATCAGAGACAGCATCCTGCTTAAGCCCGGACCCCTGACCGCTGAAGAGTTCGAAGAGATGAAAAAACACACGACATACGGTGTGGAGATTATCAGAAAAATCGTCAGTACAACAACAGAAAACGACTTCTTGAGCTATGCCGAGATACTCGCCGGTAACCATCATGAGCGCTGGGACGGAACAGGTTATCCCAACGGACTTAAGGGTAACGATATCCCGATAGCCGGTAGGTTGATGGCACTTGTTGATGTATATGACGCATTGACAAACGATCGCCCGTATAAAAAGGCATATACTCACGAGGATGCCATGGTAATCATAAAAAATGGCATTGGAACGCAATTTGATCCGGTTTTATGCGAGATTTTTGTTGAAAACAATCTTGCCTTCAAAAACATGGACAGCGATCATGAAGTCACTCCGGAAGAAGTAGACGATCTCCAACCCACAATGGCAACCATTGCAAACGCGGTTGGAACCAGAAGCGGAAATGATTATGGACACACAGAAAGAGTGCAGAGATATCTTGATGTGCTTTTTGATGCGATGAAAAAGCATGATACTCTGAAAAGCGAAGTCGCCGGATGGGACAAGGATATCTTTCTTATGTCGGCACATCTTCATGATGTCGGTGAGCTATCTGTTTCCGACATTATTTTCAGTAAAGCGGATGGCTTGACCGACGATGAGTTCTCTGACATGAAGGGACATACAAACTTCGGTATCCAAATCGTTCAAATGATAAAGGATAACGTAGAATCAGACAGTTTATTACATCACGCTGAAATGCTGACCGGTAATCATCATGAAAAGTGGGATGGATCAGGTTACCCTCTCGGACTTAAAGGAAAAGGAATACCACTCGAAGGCAGACTCATGGCAATCGTCGATGTTTATGACGCACTTACATCCGATCGCCCACATAGAAAGAGAAAATCACACAAAGAAGCAATAGAGCTTATTAAAAATGGCAGCAGCTCACACTTCGACCCGGATCTTGTAGCACTTCTACTTGAAAATGACAAAGAATTCGAGGCTATATCTAAAGATTGACCGTATCGGTCATCAGCGCATCAACGCAAAACATACCCCCTGTCCCGTTGGGACAGGGGGCTGTTAATGTTGGCGAAGACCTATTTTCCCGGGACGTCTCCGTCCAAGTATTTTCGGCACTGATGAGCTTAACTTCCGTGTTCGGAATGGGAACGGGTGGGACCTCATCGTAATAAACACCAACTACGAAGGTATTGTACCTTCAAAACTGAACAATGACTTGATA
>Ga0123355_10010414_pt1 | contig 14251 bp, 10 predicted proteins | sample TergutEmb28metaG_3_FD_89872 | JGI IMG/M metagenome (GOLD analysis project Ga0123355, IMG submission 89872) | Embiratermes neotenicus P1 segment gut microbial communities from Petit-Saut dam, French Guiana - Emb289 P1 | ecosystem: Host-associated > Arthropoda: Insects > Digestive system > Gut ...
ATGTGAAAACTTACCCAGAAGGGAACCCACACCAACGCAGACGCTTTGTGGGCGAGGAAAACCTTGTAAACCTTTGCCCAAAGTAAAACGAAAACGCGAGCCCCCCCCCCCCCCGGTACTAAAATCTACAACAGGTGGTTGTCGTCCAAATTGGTTCCGGGAATGATCACGGGTTACGTTAAGAGGGCAATGAACACACTATTGTGGCAGACGTGTCTCTATGACACGACAATATTCTGGCAGACACGACAGGACTCTAACGTAAGCAACAAAGAGTACATGCATATTCATTCGGCAACTCATGCTCAAGACGCATGGATGAATGTCGAAATCACGCCAAAGACGTCTTTGCTTAAGTAGCTAGGGAATCGTGGAGCTGTTTCTGGATACACTTCAGAGATGTACAGATGTGCTGCTTAGGGAAATAAAGGTCCACTCATCGTCGGAAACGACAATGAAGTACATAGATGCCTTCAGTGTACGTTCAGATGAAGATTACTGTTTACGTCACAAACATAATTATACGTCTACACGTGTGAAATAAAATCTCTTGTCTAATTATTAAACAAGTAAATTTAACATAACAACTAAACCTACTCTAACTTTAACACAAATTCACAACTCACTCACCAACAACACGTCAACCACACATGAAGCAACGCAACCCAAAACTAAACATCGTTCAAAAACGCCTCTGTCCATGAAAACGTTTCGGAATCGGGGGACGGTTTGTCGAATAAGCTTTCGGGTAACGAAGAGGCGATGAATCTGTCAAGAACATAAAAACCGAAGCCGGAGTCGAAATTGGTCCCGTGAGTACGGAAAAAGTTTTCCAGGTCAATGACAGGGTAAGTGCGCGCGACTATGACATTTGGAACTAAAAAAAGTGCGAATAAATTTTATAAACACCGTATCGCGCACTACTCATTTCCTTTTATCGTCTCCCTGAACACGGAAGGTGTCGTGGGATGTTCCGGTCAATGCAGGCTTTCTACGCGATAAACCGGCCGACCTCGGGGACAAGGTAAAAGAGACACTCTTCATTTACCTAATCCTACGTTAACCAACCAAATACGAAGAGCAATCAGACGGTAACATTTCCAATTGTTTTCTCCATACGTCGTATGAATTAATGCAACACAGAATTAAGTAATTCACGAGGAAGAGCAAAGACATGACGGGACGCATGCACAGAAGGAATCTGCGAACGTGATCAGTGGTCGGGTATCAACGCCCTTTGGAATGAAGTTTCCTCGGAATCGAGAAAAGCACTGTCTTACTTTATAACGGAACGAAGACGCCGAATCCATTTGCAGAGAAAAAACAAGCCAGTGGCGCGGAACACGGCTGCAGCGGGATATGTCACGTGGGCAATTATTACAATGCACACCACTCGTAGAAACGCATCTGTGAAACGTATAAGCTACCAAAATACTTCCAAATAAGAACAATCCTGTCATACATGACTCAGTTTCCCATATGCGTACAACCTCGAAGTTTCGCACGGCCATATTATCCGTTAACTTTTCCGGATGTAGATGGACGGACGGCATGCAGTCCCGATTTCATGATAGAAGATGAAAACCAGCAATAGCAATACAGTTCAGCGAAGACAGTATGAATTGGGACGAGGCGTGGGCTTCACATGTGCTGCAACCCAACACTTCGCGTGCGCGTGCTTGCGCCAGGCACTCGAATCCCTTAACACACGCAGGCATAACAAATGAGCTTTACGTCACAGTCTTATCGCGGTCGACAGCACGCACGACATTCAAATCTCTAACACTGATAGCTGTTCGAATTCCACTGCAGGCTGAATGTGTGCACGCAAATTTTGACGTTACCCCGTGTTGCCCCGCGCAGGCAGACGTTCTGCCGATGGGCCATTTGGCAGACCAGGAATCCTACCTTACTTTCAAATTACACCTTTTTTTTTTCCTGAAGCACTTTGATTTAAAACAATGACAATAACGATTTGCAAAAGGGACGAAGAGGGGGGGGGGGGTGCTGGGTGTATCAGCCATAGCCGTCCTTTCCCCCTCCCCCGGAATATCGGCATGTGCCGCCAACTGTTCAGCGCATTTCCAACCACTCATTTTCGTCGGCTACAATTAAGAATGTGACAACACACCATTGCACTGCACTGGCTCATTGGGACAGAGAGTAACCGCACGACAACCAGGTGACAACTGAAGGCTTCCGAAGACGGCTCAGTCGTGACTGGCTTGTATTTCGCAGCCAGGGTCACGTTTCGACGAGAAGGGACTGATTATATAAACCTACTCCTGGATCCAACCTACGAGCATGCAAGCAGTATGAAGTCTGAAACTCTACAGCCCCCCACCGGGATTCGACCCCCCGGACCGTCCATACCGTAGCGAATCGCTATACCGACTGAGCTATCCCGGCCCTATACAATGTTTTATATGAAGGCGAATGGCAGATACTGAAAACACAAATACGAGCCTCCAAACCCATGTTTAGCAACAAAAGAAAGGGGAGTGGGGGGCTTAAAGTAAACCGTATTAGGGTACTGTATTGAACATCGTAAATAAAATACATGAATACAATAAGCCCACACGTTTGAAAGTTTGGTTTACACAAGTCATCTGAGCCCACAGAAGTTCAAACAAAATTAATTTAATAAAATGATGTTTACAGATACGTCTATTACCATTTCACGCGAGCACGCCTTCACAAATATGTGGGCGGCGAATGTATGACTGTTTTGGTACTAAATAAAGCAGAACTATGGCTATACACACGCGGAGGTTCAAATCGGGGCGGATCTTTACAGACATGTGAAGCACTCTGAACATAACCAACACTTTTTTAACCCACATGACTTTTGAAACAACCCACTAGAGTTCACACTGAAATGTCAAAATTCTTCGACCACGTCGTTACAACGCAAACGCAAATGTGAAGCGCACAACTCCCACACACAGTTGATCCCGGTAATAGTACGCCCACTACAAGTGGGTGTGAGAAGCGCAACGCACCGCCGCACGGCTTAACTGCAATGCCTTGATTAAGCTGAGAGACCCGGCCTACACGACTATACTAAGGTAGGAGCAATACCGCGGGTCTCTCCCTAACTTCCGAGCACAGGACTCGCCAGTTACAGACGTTCCTCTAACACTAACGTTATCCAACGAACAGCGTAGCTCGACGGGTGAAGCGTCTGCTATTCGAGTAGAACCAGTTCGAGTCTCGGCGGGAAAAATTCCCAGCATTCTTCTCGGGAGTAAATGTTTCAGATGTTAGCAAATTCACACTCACTTCCTCTCCTACCCCCTCAGTTTACCACATCTCATTTGACGCTAAATTTCAACAGCATCCAGCTTTGCGTCGCAAAATAACCTGCACATTGTTACTGGAAATTTAAGACGCAAGCGTCGCCAAACACTGGCACAGATAACATACTTCGTAAGTAAAATGGCACATTACAGTGACTTGTAGGTACAATATTACTTACAAGTGGTTCGCAGCATTTTTAATTTTAGGCTGCTTTGAAGGGATTACAGGAATTAAGGCACCCAACCTACAACAATAAATTTAAATATAATTTAACTGTTTAAAAATAATCATTGTGGTAATAAATCTTAGGATACAGCCTATCAATAAAGTACATTTTATATTAAACTCGATGTTTGCAATCTTATATTGCGCTTCAGGATCTACGAGCCTTCATATGCCTAAAACTGATAGAATCTTCCTTCCCATCCAGTAGCAGAAAGGCAAATTCATAAATGATCTCCCTGCATACATTTCCTTCATGACACAAACTGGTTTCTTCATTTATAGGCTGATCACAAATCATCAATAAGACATATAAAGAAACTGCAAGTAGACCTTAACTCAATAACATGCAAAAACCGCATTTCGTGATTATGTACGTCCCACAGCGCTGGACCACAGCCGGGAAGACAGACAACTGCAATGAATGGTACTACGCATCCCTCCGTACAGCAGTGCAGATAATCGGTCAGGGGATCTCCGACAATTATAAGCACAGTTACTCTTCGAGCTCGCCAAGGACACAGAATATTTTTTTTTCTTACAGAAGAATGGAATCCAGTACGAAGGGACGAACTTAATGTTCTGTTAGGTCTGGCGGCCTTCAGCATCGCGAGCCTGCGGGGGCTTTATACATGCCAGTGCATTTCTCTTGCAAGTCTGATTGTACGTTCTCACAAGTAGTTACTGTCACAATATCATCATTCAGCAGGGCCTATGTCCTGCAATCTGTTGACGAGACATGGTGGATCTTGTAAGTTCCCAGTTAGGATATTACTTCGTTTTCATTTGTCCTTGTGTTTATGTGGCCTCAATGCAGGATGGATTAAAGGTTATCGACATCTATGCGGCTGCATGGAGCCCGACCCTTCGCGGGGTAGCAAAGAAACTGGTTATTTTTCAGTTTTTTTTTACCAACCGTTTCGTATTTAGAGCCTTCAACCGCTCTATTTGCACCGTCAGTTAAATACAATTCTTATGTAAGACCCCCAAATTTATTTCTTATATGGGCCCAAAATTTCTCAAATCGGATCTGCTCGCATGTAGCGACACTTCGCTTTCTGGATATGCCGCGTCGTGTGCTCTTCTCCGTTCCAGTATTTCGGTGTGCAGTGCAGTCGCTATTTTCAGGGTGGGCGACAGCCACATCCTCCTTCCACTTAATTCGCCCTGAGGACAGCCGACGCCAAAACGCTGGAATAGCTTTAACAACGATGCAGCTAAACTCTGAAAGACAGAGTTACAAACAGTTGCATGTATTTTCCCCCCTTGTGGCGCTGCGATCCAACGCCGGCCATGGCCCAGTCATTCTCGAGGTTCCTAGGATCACACACAAGGACGCAATGCGGTCGGTAGGACTCCTCTGTGCAGGTGATCAGCTCGTCGCAGAGACTTCTACCTCACAACACACAACAGTGACAACAAACATCCATACCCCCGAAAGGATTCTAAGCCGCAATCCCAGCAAGCGAGCGGCCGCAGACCCACGCGTCAGACCATGCGGCCACTGGGATCAGCAGTTGCACGTACAACTGCAATGTACCTGGCTTCACCGACTGCGGATCCTGCAAACCATGTAATTTTTATTTAATACGGAGGTGGCGGAAGTTCTTTTCTAAATCAACTCTGTCAATGAAAGCACGTGTATCAATGGGTCGTAAGTTCCCAACCCTAATACCCAGTTTTCATTACGCGACACTGCGTTAGTCCGTGCAAAGCGCTGAATTAGTCTATGCCAACTCGTTGCCACTACCACGTTCTCTGCGTCATACGCGAAATGCCGTCATAAACCATATGCAATTTGAATTAAGGAGCTCAATCATCTCAAGGGATTGTTACTGTGGCGGATAAATTACGGCGAACAGAAGGCTTGGGACAATAACCAAGGACTTCTGAACAATACGACGAAAAAAAGAGACGCATGTCTTGATCAACTAACACTGGTTAGCGATAAATTATGTCTCTTGATACTGCATTATCTACGAAGCCGTATACTATATACATACTGCCTTGAGAACGAAGCGAAAAACAGAAATAAGAAAGCGAGTTAGGAAACCGTACAAGCAGATCGGCACTGCACGCCTACTGACATACGACGGCCGATGGCAGCAGTATGCCACGGTTAATACAAAATCCTTTCTAGGCGCGTCAGAAAAATTGCAAAAGCGACTATTAGCTTCGTTACGTCTGTCTGTCCGTCCGCATGGAACAACTCGGCTCCCACTGTAAGGATTTTCATGAAATTTGATATTTCAGTATTTTTCGAAAATCTGTCGCGAAAATTCAAGTGTCATCACAATACGACAAGAATAATGGGTACTTTACATGAAGACCAATTTCCATTTTCATCATATCTCGCTCATTGTCTCTGAGAATGAAAATTATTTCAGAAAAAAGTTATAGAAATTATAAAAACACCCATTTTAGTTCAATAACGCTTTTTTCCCCCCGAAAATCGTGCCGTTTATGAGATAATGTGTAAAAATATTGTAAAACCGGACATGCCACAGATGACAATATGGCTCATGCGTACTGCATGCTGAATATGTAAGGCTACAAACACTCAGAATATGCAATACTTATTGCTTTTCCACTGCAAGAATGGTTAAACAAAAGCGCCTCAATGTTGTCACACTGCCTGTCCTGTCTTTCACACATTCTTGGACACTATGGGGTAGTGATTACACGTACGGTAGTGCCGATTTCGGTCCCAACCGACTCGGCTTCAGATTCGATAACGCTGAATTCTGTATGAATTTCCACAGTTGACAAATAACAGAACACTATATGCCTGGGGCTGTCAGCTAGAAGAGCTTCTGGATGCAGCACTTTAGGGGGCAAGTCGGGCAGGAGCCACCACACATTACTAAAATATTATTTCTTATTTAATGGATGCTTTTTTCCGCCCATTCACTTACAGCGGATTAGTTTCGGTCAGCTATGAATTGCCTTTCCTTAAAAAATTGCGTAAAACGTCGTTCGCTGTCAGCATCGTGAGTAGGCAAACTACCCGAATACTGTTTTTCATGAGCAACTTCCGGGAACCACAACAGCGACGGGCGCAGGATGTGTTGTAATAAACCCTGCAGTATGCTCCGAATTTCAGGCACACAATGGAACAACAACACACCATACTTGAGATCATATGCGAAAATATGTTCAATTCGTAGACCCCAGTGTGTATCGGACGATAATACTAGAACAAATCTTATACATAGTGTGAGGATGTATGGTTGATTGAATTGATGCGGGTTACGGTACAGTAGTGGGTTTATGAACACAGTAATGAGACCTCGGTTGGGTTACATGAAGGGAGAGGAATTTGTAGACCAGTTCAACAAGGAGAATTCTGCTCCATGGAATCAATACTCTACGAAAACCTTATGAGAAAAACAAGGTAAACAAATGACACCTACTTGCCTAACGTGTTGTTTGAACTCAGTGCTCCTCCTCTTTACCTCCCCTCATTTCATTTAGTCACTTGCAAACTCGACGGCAGTCTTCAAGGGTCCTGTGGACATACCGGGCGAAGCTCACTCCGGCTTGCCTATCCTATAGCGCTAGGATGGAAATCTGGGGGCGGGGCACAGTTACGAATATATGGAAAAAAGTGACTATTTATACAACGGACGACGACGCTAAGACTATCTACACTTCCGACCAACTGTGATGACGTGTATTTGTTAACGCATGCGAGAGAGGATAACTTATTCACACGTACCGAAGTTGCCTATTCTAACCACAGAACCGCGAACTGCTACATTTTCAGTTTTAAAATTATAAAATGCTGCCACATGCTACTCCAAAACAACGAAGGCCCTCGGCAAGACAGAGGTTCGGCGAGTTGTCCGGACCTCTCGGACAGGGATATCAAATCGCGAGCCGCTCGAAAAATCGTAGCGTCATTTAGGCTAACCGTACCGGAAACATGGAGTCTGCACAAGCGCTGTTTGCACCTTCGCATCCTGCATGCTGTGATCGCTACTTCGAACAGCTTTCACAGACGCTAAGAATACTAATTACGAGATCGTAAATTCCTCGACACCACTGTTTTTATCACTAATGATAGTGCTGTTAAAGACTCCTATGGTTGCCTCATTTCGGCTGTGGCGCTCTCACCTCATAACTTCCCGTGTCCACCTCGTTGCAGTTACCCACTACAGGACAATGAATGTGAACCATTCACTGGGACAGCGAGGACGAACATTATGACGTCCTAACAGAAGACCGACTGCGTCCAGCTAATCACTCGTCCAGAGTCCTACGATTGTTGTGCGTCGTGTGGGATCTAGAAACCTCGTAAATGAGGAGGCCCTGACCCGCTGGGGGGCTGATGTGCCAAAAACAAACAGAAGACCAGCCAGCAGGATAGCACACAGACGTGTTGAACTGTACTCCATCTGCTGACAACGGCAGATACCAGATGAACGTTTTGATTTATAAGACGAATCGTGCAAGAACAGTTGAGGGTAACACACATCATTTTTTATTATTCTGAGGCTTAGGTCATTATCTGAACATTGAAGTCTTCTGGGATGTTACGTAAAGTCGACTGGTAAACAACTACCGACGTTTCGAAGAAGCCAAGTGTCACCATCATATTCACAGTCCAGCAGTCTCAGAGGAGTGGGCGAGACAGAAGAATGAACATTTCTAACCAATCTCTCATCGTTAAGAAGGCATTCTACGCTTTTTCGCAACGCTGGTAGCTACTAGGTATTTACCGGTCAATACGACGTACCATCCTGTAAGACTTGACCAACACCGCTGTCCGTACCTTAACTCTGGCAATATCAGTTGCGGTGTGGCTGTTTCTTTGTTTCTTGCTGGTTCACTGCAACCTTTCGTAAACTGCCCTGAATGTTAACTTACTTACTTACTTACTTACTCCATGGTGCACAGTCCTTCTTGAGAAGCGAACTGGTTTGCAGCTAGTCAAGAAATTCCCCGCATTTCACGGAGCCCGAAGGTTCATTACCGCACTCACAAGCGTCCGCCACCCGTCTCTATCCTGGGACAGCCCAATCCAGTCCATATACCCACATCCCACCTCCTGGAGATCCACCCCAATATTATCCACCCATCTACGCCTAGGTCTCCCCAGTGGTCTCTTTCCCTCCGGTTTCCCCACCAAGACCCTATACACCCTCCTTTCCTCACCCATACGCGCCACATGCCCAGCCCATCTCAATCTTCTCGATTTTATCACCCGCACAATATTGAGTGAGGAGTACAAATCATTTAGCTCCTCGTTATGCAATCGCCTCCAGTCCCCCGTTACCTCGTCCCTCCTAGATCCAAATATTCTCCTCAACACCATGTTCTCAAACACCCTCAGCTTCCTTTCCTCCCGCAATGTCAACGACCAAGTTTCACACCCATACAAAACAACAGGCAAAATTGAATGTTAACTACATTCCGAAAAGCATACATATAGTCTGATAATCATACGTTTCAGTTATTATCCCACACTATTAACGGTGATGGTGCATGGGCTTGGGGTACATTACGTGTGAAACGGGGAGGGGTATTTGTGGGATAAAATCCGTCGCAAGTTGCTAATGCGTTAACAAGCTCTCGGCTCAATCACACACCATAAGAAAAACAGAGGCGAGAGAAAATGAAAGAACGTAACAGTAATTTAACTGAAAAGGAGACGACAGGAGCAAGAGTAACGGCAGCGGATACGTCCAGTTACTGTACTGAGAGTGACCGACATGCCCAATTACAGCACAAATGGAGTGCTGCCGATATGCCTAGTTACGGTACTGAGGGAGGACTGCCAATATTGTCCGGTTACGGTACAAACGAAGGGATGCCGACATGCCCAGTTACGGTAAGGGGAGGCCTGCCAATATGCCCGGTTACGGTACAAACGGAGGGATGCCGATATGCCCAGTTGCGGTACAAAGGGATGGCTTCCAATATGCCCGGCTACGGTACAAACGGAGGGATGCCGATATGCCCAGTTGCGGTACAAAGGGAGGGCTGCCAATATGCCCGGCTACGGTACAAACGGAGGGATGCAGATATGCCCAGTCACGGTAGAGGGAGGCCTGCCAATATGCCCGGTTACGGTACTAACGGAGGGATGCCGATATGCCCAGTTACAGCGCACAGGGACTGCAGTCTATATGCCCATTTACAGCACACACGGACGGCAGCCAATATGTTCAGACATGAGAGGGGCCATCGATAGGTTTAGTTATTGTGTAGGTAGGGGTGCCGATATGACCGGGCAGGTGCAAATGAAGGGCAGTCGACATGTCCAGTTACGAAAGAGATGGGGGCCCGCCGATATGCCTAGTTCGTAAAGAAATGTCATGCATATATGTGTCCCTAAAACGAGCGGATTTATTGCAAGGAACGCTAACATGAAGTTTACACTCACACCGATGTGAAGGCAATGCGACTACTGGCAAAGTCGCCTCACTCCAACCAAGTTCGTCAATTTACCTGGGGGGTGAGGATAGACGGTAAAAAAAATACTGAACTACATCAAACACTTTTTTTTTTACGAAACAATGCTCATGCACATGTACGTTACTAAGTTTTATACGGAAATTACTGAAATAAAATGTCAGTTTACAGTTCCAATGCGCATGCGCTTCATTTCTTCTAGCGTCCAACTTGCCACACACATTCCCCTTCGTATTTGACCTGGGGGTGCTACAAGTTCAACTTTTCGAAAACGTGCCTGGCGTGACATGAGACACGGAATTAACGTCGCGGCAAAGTGGCTAGCATTCCGTACTATGAATGTCCCGGGTTCATACCTCAACCAGGAAACACTAAATTCTGACTGATTTGTGGTTACCGCCAATACTTCGACGCAAATACGTCACGACCAAAAGACGATATTACTATCACTGGAAGGTGCATTTTACATGTTTAAGATGACATCGAACGAAAGCACAAACATTACATTCCGAACATTGCCAGGTGAGATTACTACCGGACTCGTTTTCATGATACAGTTTATAAATCTCACGTAATTTTGCAACATTTATTATCGTAAAACAAATTTATACATTACAAAACCATAGAAATGGAGTGCGATGGGCGAGTTTACATCGTAAACTACAAGGTTAAACGATCGCGGCGTAAAAGTAAACACACCTCCACTACGGGCCCAAGGAAGGAATAAATGGGACTATACCTTCATTGCCCGATTGGCTTCATGGTGTGCACAGCGAATTTTTAAAGCTGTATCCGGAAACGATTAATTTACTAAACTGATCTTATGAAACGCAATTTTGTAATAAGCAAAGTTTTATTTATTCACCAATTGATACACTAGTGAGTTGTCTTAAAAACAATATTAAAATTTGCTATTTTAACAACTGTAACTTTAGTAAGCACGAATTAATGCGCTCCCTCATGATGGTGTGACTGCACCGAAAGCTTTTAATGTAAATTTTCATATTTTTTTTTAAAGACAACTCTCTAGTGCATCGGTTGGTGAATAAATAAAACTTTGGTAATATCAAGATGCAAGGTACGAATGTGAAAATTTGTAATAAGCAGTTTTCGCCCCCCTCCCCCTCCAATCCTAAACATGACCTGCTACTGTCAATACAGTGTCGGTACAGCACACAGTGGCTGTGTTCACCACACACATTACTCCACCAGGAAGCGTTCCTACCTCGCAGCAGGCAAGCAGCGATCGTGTCCCGCAACTGTGGCAACAGAAAGGTGCTACTGGCTACAGCGGACATGTGCTGGTGGTAATGATGCAGCTGATTGGGGATGCTGTGCAAATTGTTAAAACTGAAAGCCTGCAACTGATCCGTGAACAGCTCGCACAATCGGCACCTCATCTTCACACTGTACTTGTAAATCAAACACACTTAAAAAACAAAAAAAAAGAACCGTAATATAAATCGCCCAACTTTTTTGGGCACACGTACTATAACTGGGATTACATCACGGATATAAAAATACGATGTTACGGCAACGACGTATATAATAAAAAAAACAGAAGGCACACACTAGCACAACCTCTCACTGCGAGAGACAACACTCAACTGGTGGAACTCGAGAGAACGGGACGAACGGGACATCGTGGTCACGAGGTGGAGCTACCGAGGAGGAGAGGAGGGGTGCGGGGGGACGAAAGAGAAGGACAGAGCACCGTGGCCTCGTTAGCAGTGGCTCCAACACACACTGGAACACTCCACGCACAAACAGTAGCTGCTTACCGCACTCATAAGCAATTACACAAGGAAACAACAAACCACAAAACACACACACACACACACACACAAGACTGCAGTGCGCACAGTAGCGACTTAGCATTCTCACAAGGAATTAACAAGGCAACGCGGAAATAAAAACAAAATAGGGTGCTGCGATTTGCGTGGCAGGCGGTCCGCCATCGCGTTTGTATGTCAGCCTTAGAGCAGGCAGCTCTCTGCCACGCGTCAGCCTGTCCGGTAAACACCGTGTCACGACGTTCACAACATAAGTTGTTCCTGTTTTAGCACAGGAATGGAGGCAAGGCGCCACACTTTCTTGAACTCGGAACCGGATGGCCATGAGCGTTCAGCATGACGTTCCTGCCGCGTAAGGACGCCGGGTACGACCCGGAGTCGCCCCTGCCGGGAATCGAACCCCGTTCAAGTCAGGAACTAGTCACTTTACTAGATAATCTAAGATGAACGAAATGCACATAATGCCCTGTCTCAGAGATAAGAGCGTGAACAAATAATGCCATGTACGCTCATATGCTAGGATGATCAGATCAAGCGGGTGAGATGGGCGGATCATGCAGTACAGATGGGGAAATTACAAATGAATATAAACATTATGTCGGGAAACCTAACGGAAAAGATTACTTGGCGGAACTGGGACAGGATCGAACGGTAGTATTAAAACTAATTTTCAGTACACGGGGTGCTGGGGCGTAGAATAGGTTTATCCGGCTCGTGACAGGATTCAGCAAACGTATCTTGGTTTCCATGAAAGGCGAATAACTTGACCAGGTGACTGTCATCTTCCAAAACAGGGTTGCCCCCACTATGAAAACGGAACATGTAACTTACCGACTGCTGGAGTGGTGTTCGCTGTGTATTCCAGCTGCAGCTTGTTCCAAAAAAAGGCGCCCAGCCGAGCGAGCATACACCAGTTTTGAATTACGAAAACTCTTCGAACTTGAAGAAGACAGTCTTTTAAATTCAAACACTTCAAATGTTAAATATGACCTGCATAATTCAGAAGCTGGATACTGTGAACTCCTTCAAATTCCTAATTTAAACAAGTTGTATTTACTATTACTATCATTATGTACAGCGACATACAACCGCAATTAACAAACAACAGTGTAATGCGGACATTACGGAGAAAACTAGGCAGCAATGCGGAAAGTCATAAAAGGTATTAAATATTTTAATTTGCCTTTGTGAAAATTAAACGAAATTTACCTGCTATTTATACGACGTAGGAGACCACAACATACTTAGCAGATTAACTGCATTCAAATGCAGTGCAAGGTTATACGGCATTTAACTGGTCGAATATGCTCACGTCCTCGTATGGATAAAAATCTCGGTTGCGCATTAAGAGTGCAATAAATAATGGTTTAATCCGACTGCCGTAATACGGACGTGGAGGTCCACAATTTCGTTACACGACCCAACATTACTTACTGTATCAAGAATTACGAAGATGCACCAGCGCATTTTGAATTTGTGGTGGAAAAAGTGGCACTGCAACAGGTACTTCTCCTGGAACTTCCTTCCCCACCAGACGATGTTATTTCACCAATGCTCAACACCAATTCGTTTATTAATTCATCAATCATCCACGCTGTATATCTTAGCAACTGACAGCGTTCCTAAGTAACATACGTAACAAGTAACGAAATAAAACAACACACAGACCACCGTTCCCAACTAAAATGTTACAAACATTTACTTAGTACATGTTTCGGCCTACAGGGCCATCATCAGACAGGCACACTACAATTTAAAAACACCTTGAGGAAGAGAATAACGTATAATGTCAAAGTCGAGAAAAGGATGAAATCTCTTCCTTTACAAAAAAATATCAATATGTCATATTTCCGCTGCAACACGTACGATATAAATTTAATAACTTTTCAAAAAGATGCGACTTATTCAGTTTATTACATTTCTGTAGGCAGATCTACATGTTTCGGGTGTTGACACCCATCACCAGGAGCTCGTACAACTGTAAATACAGCTTCTGGTATTGATTAACCGGATCTACTATCATCCGCTCTCGTTGTTGAGTTCCAACTCAACGAGAGCGGATGGTAGCAGATCCGGTTAATCAATACCAGAAGCTGTATTTACAGTTGTACGAGCTCCTGATGATGGGTGTCAACACCCGAAACATGTAGAGCTACCTACAGAAATGTAATAAGCTGAATAAGTCGCATCTTGTTGGAAAATTATGAAATTCGATTCACGATGCACGGACACATGTATACAAAAATGTGCGATACAATTTTCACTTCGGAACGCTTTTCGCGAATATCAACTGCGGGCTTATGACAGCAATATCACACACGGTTTGCTGATTAACCTTTTAAAGCCTACTGGTTACGTGATGCACCAACAGTTTAACATTCAACAACTGTACGCTATGCCCACACTGTATTTATGTGTTTTGTATTTATCTGAGAACAAACAGCGACTTGTGCCACTTACGGCATAAACTGATTGGTTTTTATAACCGAGATGAAAAGTGTTTACAGCGCGGTACGGAC
>Ga0123355_10010415_pt1 | contig 14251 bp, 13 predicted proteins | sample TergutEmb28metaG_3_FD_89872 | JGI IMG/M metagenome (GOLD analysis project Ga0123355, IMG submission 89872) | Embiratermes neotenicus P1 segment gut microbial communities from Petit-Saut dam, French Guiana - Emb289 P1 | ecosystem: Host-associated > Arthropoda: Insects > Digestive system > Gut ...
GGTGTAAAGGTAGTATGAGAAGGGTAGAAGAAGAAGGAAAGGGAGAGAGGAAGGGAGGGGGGGGGGGTGTGGGGGGGGGGGGGGGGGGGGGGGGGGGGGGGCTGGCCCTGAGATTATATGCTGAGAGCTGATCTTAAAAACTACATTGCAAAAATTATGCCACAAATATAACTGTAATAGGACACCGTTTGCAACTGTATTTTAATACATGTAAATATATCTACAAGGTCCATGACTCACTTAATTTAAATCACAAGGTCCATGACTCACTTAATTTAAATCACAAGGTCCATGACTCATTTAATTTAAATCAAAAGGTCAATGACTCACTTAATTTAAATCGCAAGGTCCATGACTCACTTAATTTAAATCACAAGGTCCAGTCTTCTTGTTTTTTAAATTCATCTGAAACTTCCTAAATTAGTTTTGTTTGTCAGAATTCCCATGTACTGGACATCAGCTGATTTCAGAGGTTAATTTCGGCTGAAGGCTAAATCGTGTATAACATTTGGTATCATCTCGTCCACATTATCTGCATTTTCTTTAATTTCGATCTTTGACAGACATCTGCAGGCTGGCAGCCCCGTTTTTGAGTGCGCGCCGAACCTAAGAAATCACATATGATCCGGCCTATACACCATGCGCCATTTTCTCCCTTCACAATATTTCTCAATTCTTTTTGCATGTATTCTGTGCCAGGGATGCATGAAGTATATTCTTAACACACAAGGTACACAAGCTGTGTCTGTCCGTCTCCCCTAAAGTTTACTTTTTTTATTTTCGTATGAAAGATTCTGAACCACAGAAATTTCACGTAGGCTAAAAAGTTAAGAAAATTGCATGCGATGAGTGTTACTTACATCCGAAGCATGCACTCCTTTTACCATAGACGTGACATGGGGGATGCGAGGAGGGAGGATAAATGTCCCTCCAATATTTTTTAACCGAAAGACAGTTTTTTTTTTTTTTGGGGGGGGGGGGGGGGGGGGGGGGGGGGATTGGCTACTGATTTGAAGAAGGGCAAAAAGATAAGATTATTTTTATAAACGAATATTCGGGTGGTGTAAAAACAGAAATAAATGAGAAACCTGCCTTTTACGGAAAGCACAATAGCGGCATTCGAGATCTGAGTCACTCTTTCGCAAAAGAAGACAGACATTGTAAAATTTTTCTCCCTCTCCACTGTTTTTAGCCAAGTTACGCCTATGATTTTCACAATCTCCTTTATTAACTGAAATTTTGACTTTGCCTCTACTCTGATTATAAGGTGGCTGAAACATACATAACCCAGTCTACCAACCAAAACACACCAACGCCAGCTATAGTAGACCATTCTTAAAGTTTAATTCGAAGCAAAAAAGGGAAAATAAATCACGCACAAGAGTGGTTTGAATGCCATGGATATCAACTTAAGGCAGTGCAATCCAGTGAGGAAACTTTCATGTTGATACCACAGCTAGATTGGTGACTGCTGACTGCTCTTCACGGCCAGTCAATATCTGGTACCTAGCACGGAGTGCGGGACACAAAGGGGTCTTACATCCCTCCTCTTTCAAACAAAATACGAATAGGTAGATAACTCACATCGTAGTACCCAGGGAAACACAAAAATTTGCATTTCAAATTAAGGTGCTCTTTTGGTACTGAGGTATATAAATAATACATTATTTTTCTCTGTCTGCATGCTTTACCGCATGGTAAAGAAAGAACTGATAATATTTTTGATAAAATTTTATGTGTATATTACTTCGTTGTCAGGTGATAATGACTGTGAGGTGTCAATTCATTGCCAGGTAATTTTAAAGTTTTATTAAAGTTTTGATTTTCAAAGGCAGTTCTGAACAATGTCTTATACAAATGTGCGTTACTACACGATATCAGAACGGCAGATAAGACAGGCAGACAATGAAACTTCTTCTTCTAAGGTTATTCTTTTTGAAACATTTTTGTCTGTGGATCCCTTTCCCAGACTGAAGTATTTCGCGAAACCCAACTACTGTTTTCGATTTGGTAAACAGGCAAAATTTAAAAAAGGAGGGGTGTGAGGGCATGTAGACTGTATGCTCAGCGTTTCACGCAACTCCTGGCATGCCTTCGCAGAATCTCAGGGCTCCGAGAAGCCCACTTTGAGAAACTTCGAACTTTGAGAATTATACACTGAAGTGTAAAACAGATAACTAAAAGTTTAACTATAAGATTTGACGTTCCCGCTAGGGTGAATATACGGAACGCTGACTTCTGGGATATGAAGTCTGGTGGAAATAAATAAATAAATAAATAAAAAAGCCGTCTCCATCTGGGATAGTCCTTTGGCAGACTGCTGTGAACACAATACGGAATTATTTAACTAGCACACCAACTAATGCACATACACAACTTTTTTACATTAATACATTTAAAATCGCTCCAGCATGTTTCGATCCTAAGATCAGCTTCAGGGAGCTACACTGTTCCTTGCTAAGGTCACATTTTTAAAAATACTCACTGATTAATTGAAATTAATCAGTGAGTGTTTTTTAAAATGTGACTTTAGCCAGGAACAGTGTAGCTCCCTGCAGAAGATCGTAGGATCGAAACATGTTGGAGCGATTTTAAATGTTTTAATGTAAAAAAATTTATATATTAATTGAAATTAATCAGTGAGTGTTTTTAAAAATGTGACTTTAGCAAGGAACAATGTAGCGCCCTGAAGATGATCTTAGGATCGACACATGTTGGAGCGATTTTAAATGTTTTAATGTAAAAAATTTGATGTATGTGCATTAGTTGGTTTGCTAATTAAATGACTAAGAAATGCACAGTGCAACGATAAAGACAATACTGAATTGTTTGTTTCCGTAAGAAATACATTTGGTCAGCTGAAGAACTGCAAGCTCCATGGACAGTGTTCCAAGAAGTGTTTCCCTGACGCAGGATCCGAGGTAGTATAGTCGGTATAGCGACTGGGCTGCAGGCTGCAGAATGCGGGGTTCGTATCTTGGTAGCGGAAAGAGATTTTTCTCTCCTCCGAAACGTCCAGACCGCCTCTAGACCTCACACAGACTACTATTCAACGGGTGTCGTAATTCTGTCCCGGGGGTTAAAGTGGTCAGAACTTGAACCTGACCACTTACTTCCACCTAGCGCGCGGAGTTTAAAAATGTGTGGGGTTATATCTTTACAAATCTTATATGCTTTCATGGTGTTGACAGGGACAACTTTAACTTTTCTTTCCTTACGTCCTTCTAGATTCACTTAATACCTCTGTTTCGTTATTGAAATCTTATTTCTAGTACTTGTAATGGTCATTGAACTTGAGTCGAAATAACAGTAATGTCTCACAACCCGATACTTTCTTATTCATAGGGGTTATTATCATTGCCTTTTGTTAAGCCAAAATCAGCTGGTAACCCGCACGTGCTGCACGGCTTAAAGCTTGAGGCGATTCCTGCTTGTAACATTTAAATGCGTTTAAAAGAAACGTATCTTTGGATAGGAATAGGTGGCGAGCTCATGTGAACATAGCAATGGACCTTTCTGTTCCAAAAATGAGAGAATTTCTTGACTAGCTGAGAAACTATCAGCTTAAGAAATATGCTTCACCGAGTAAGTTAGCTTAGTAGTGAGTATATGATAATGAGAATTTCTGGGTCTGTGAGTGAGATTTCCTGCTGAATTTCAAAGCTCGGTAGTGTGTGCAGTATCCAGCCTGCACACTGTAGATTGGAATTTCGCTCGGAGAATATAGTACACGTGTTTAGTGCATTGACTGTTACCAGAACTGACTAAACAATTACCCGTACCATAAGTATAAAATTACTGATATCGGAATTTTTTCGTCCAGAAGGACTTCAGTAGCAGCACAAAACAACTGAAGCTACCGAATATCTACATTTGACTTAAAAACTCCCCGTTCTTATGTTCAGGAATATCCCAAAGCAATAACTTGTCTATATATAATACAATATCCAGTGTCTTGTGTTCAGGCTATGAGTGAATTTCGTCAACGCAAGACACCGTATACCTGATTCCAGAACTTGCCACATTTGAAGAAAGGCTGAAACGTAGATGTTTCGACGCAACAATTATACCAACAGAAAAAATAATTTTATATTGTATTTTAACTATGATACCTATTTTAAGAACCGTAACATTTAATCATCAAAACAATTATTTTAATTTATGTGGAACCTCTAACATGTAAGTTGCAACATAAGCTGCACATGCTAAATAAATCTCCCTGTAGATGGTCAACAGTTAAGGCCAAAAAAAGTCGGAGCATTAATCAATAAATAAATGTGCCGTGCAATAAGCTGGCGTTAAACATTTCATAAATACCCACCCAGTTTATTATTCATAGAAACCCCCTTAAAAACCGGGACGTTTAATAACATTTAGGTTGCCTGGCGGGTGCGAAGAAACAAAACTTTTAACCCGACACGCAATAAAAAAATACAAAGTACGTAAATCGTTAATATTACTACCGCGAGCTTAATCAGATAAAAAATTCTGATTTGTGCATACAAAATGTAATAATAATAATAATAATAATAATAATAATAAACTGCAGAAAACGGCCATGTTGGGCACTGCACTTCGGAAAGTACTAATGTAAAAGTACTATAGATTCAAAACTGAAACTAACGATATAAGCACCATGAATAGTAACAACAGAACAGCTGCCACACTGTGTTCCCCAGGGACTTAGTTTGTCTCAGAAATATAAGTATAAATACCCTCATAAAGGAGATGATGACGATGATAATAATAATAATAAACCCACTTATTTCTTTGCCTGATTCTTATTTTCATATCCGTTCCTGATCCTTCGCAGTCTCAGTCCAGACTCTATAATAACCAGTCTACAAATCTTCGTCTACCTCTCTTGTTCCTTTCCGTCAGTGGTTGATTCGTTGCTCTCCTATACCCATTGCGACGAAATCAAAATTTTCGTATGCATTGTCAGAAATGTTGTGCTTTTATGACTTGAAAAATCCGGCACATTTGACGAAATACATTGACAGAGCACTTTAAAATTTATAAAACGGGAGCAGTTCCGGGAAAACCGGGACGAAATAGATCCATAATTATTCACGAAACAGGGACCAGGTGGCTGGTGTTGTACAGTGCTGCACTGTATTTTTTTTTTTTTCGATCCATGCTCCCCTGCAATAACTCTTGCATGCTTCAGTTGTTTCCCGTTGTTTGTAACATGCGCGGGCAGGTGGGGCGGAAGGCCAGTCGCCACGTGCTAATAATACGGACAGACAGATGTAATTATTGCCATCATCTAATCTCAACCACCCCACGAACTTCGAGGACACAAACGATGATTTGTCCATCTCATTGCGCGTACACGCGAATTAAAACTAGACGACTTGATGCATGAATGGTTTCTGGTGGCTGCACTGCCAATGAACGGACCCACGACGTGAATGGTACGGCGCCACCCATGCACTGTCATTTCCCCATGTTCCCATACTTTCTTAATGGACGTATACGTGACGGAAGTCATGGTAGATTTAGCAGTGCACGCCAAAATAAAACGTGGAGGGTGGACGCAACGTTCGTAAAGCACTGCAATATACGCCACGCTTCGTACAAAAATATTACTTCTATTACCATTTCAGAGTTTTAATAATAATAATAATAATAATAATAATAATAATGTTTAGATTTAATTTTTGGTGGGAAGAACAACGTGGAGAGGGTGTTCAGGCCATGTATTATTTCAATATTCCATTTCCCCCAATTTTCTTGTAACGTACCCAGTATTCCGTTATAATTAATTATAATTTGGATATACAGTGAAATGTATACGAAATGCAGGCGTATAGAGGGCGCAGGAGTATAGATCTATAATTTCTAACCTCGGCACTAGAAAGTGCCGTCAGCAACATGTCCCGCTTGCTTTAACCCAAAGAGCCCCGCACCCATCGAGTGGGTGGCTGTAAGAGCCCCAGAGCTTGCCTGAAAGTTTTGGGTAGGAGAAATATCTTCTCCCCTTTCGGATTCGAACCCCGTATCGTCTATTCCGCAGCTAGTCATTATACCGACTGCGTTCTCTCGGCTCCTTGCGCATTTATAGTATACTCCTAAAATAAATAGTTCCCTCCAAAAGTGTGTCAGAAGATGGTAAGTCCTTTGCAGTTTTGCCAGAAACTTGTGTGTTGTGGAGATATGTCACAGAGTGTGCCCAGCTTGAAAGACCCCAAGATGTGACAGCTCCACAAACGAGCACGTCCTTTCTGTAACCAAGGTCCAAGATAATGTGTATTAATGCCTGAAGATAGTCAAAGTATGGCTGAAACATGTACTTCCCCCCCCCCCCATGGCGCAACAGCCCCTAGTGGATCAGGGTCTCTGGTTATCGAGGCTTCACGATGAAACTCACACACAACACACTGGGTATGACTCCTCTGGATGAGTGATCAGCAAGTCGCAAAGACCTCTACCTGACAACACACAACAAACACAAGAGAAAACCATGCCCCCGGCAGGATTCGAACTCGTAATCCCAGCAGGCGAGCGGCCGCAAACCCAAGCCTTAGAAACATGTAGTACACATTATTAAATTGATTTGTTGTGTTTGATGGAAAATTATAATTTATCATCAGTTAATTAAAACCGAATGGGATGAATTCCATCAAAGTACCTCTACAGTAGGCTATACATTGCACATTAGGTACATAGGGTGTTCTATTTTGCTCCCCTCTACAAGATACTCATATTTACACTTGAAGTTGTGGGTGTCATTAAATATACTACAAATAAGTGAGTACAATATTTTCCACGTGTTGTTTGTTGTTGGGAAAGGAACTATATGAAAGATATGCATGAAACATCTAGATTCATTTACTAACCTCAGTTAGGATAATGGTGTTGACAGTATACCTCAATACTTATATGTATGAAGCCTTAAATTTATAAATAATCAAGAGCAACAACAGCATTGATCATGTTCTTAACTTGGCTTGAGTTGTGCCACTTTGTTTACATTCCAGTATCACCTCTTAAAGCTTGGATTCCAATTGCCAACAAAACCCATACATAAAATTAATTGGTACAATTATATACATTCAATTCTATTGCAGGGAACACTTCCCTTTCTACAAGGCAAGTGATGACAGATGGAAGAATTCTGTTCGGCACAATTTATCGATCAGCCCACATTTCCGAAAAGGGGGCAAAGCACCTAATGCAACAGGTCACTTCTGGACCATTGCAAATGAAGATAAACATTCCTACACAGTCCCGGTGAGAATACAAGTATCAGGTTTACTTTACATGTTTGTCTCAAAATTCTGCATGCTGGGAGACTGTAAGAAAAATAATTTTGAAGACTACTTTTGCCTTTATGGAATTTCATGAATGATTATGCAGAATTGTGATTGATAAAAGATGGCAGAAAAACACATAAGTAAAATAAAATGCACACATATTTCAATGTTCGAAAATGCCGATGGAATATGGCATGTTGTTTGACACTATTTTCGTCATTTGCTGTTCAGAAGCCACAAGTAATAAAATATCTTCATATACAGATCACTAAACTATACAGATTCAAGTCTACATTTTTTCAATGTCTGTATTTGAATATAAGATATTAGTTTGTTCAGAAACTTATTTTCAAATTATGTCATTGTTAGGAAAGCTGATGTAATCCACAGAACTATTATTATTTAATTTTTCAAAGCACTGTAGTGAAATGAAAAACCATCTGCTGGAATATGACATAACGTAAATTCGTATATAGGTACAAACATTTCAGAGAATCTCACTGTCTCTATCTGCCGGGTAGCAAAGTGATAAAATCTTCTAGGCACCAACTTCAATTCAGTGCAGATGTCCAACATTCTGGAGTCCTTCTGTCTCTCCAGCATATCAAATCTATTAGATAAACAATGCTTATCCAGTATATCACTTCTTGATAATGGACAGAGAGGGAGTCTCTCAAGTTAGGTTATTTTCAAATTGATACTGCTGGTTGCCTCAGAATATTTCATCACTTTAATACACTGTGAAGGCTTTGAGCCCATCTTTGATAACATTCATGTATGTACTAGTTTTAGGCATATCCCTGAAGCAAGTCATTTCTAGCAGGATCATAATAAAGTTCAGTAACACGTACAGGTCTACTAGTGTAAAGACAAGTCGCATATTACAGAGGATAAAATTATACACAACTTCTAGCATGTATTTCATTTTTTTCAACACTCACATGCAGTATAGTCCAATTGCAAATTTTATATGTGCATGTGAAATGAACTGTTTTGTGCACTTGAATGCTTAAATTTGTAGGAAAAGACACAGAATATGCAGCAGTGCACATCTAACAACGCAATATTGGATGAGGTTGAAGCAGCCGTAGCATCTATACAGGATAGCACAGAAAGTGAAGACACTGACAGGGAAGTGTTGCTCTCCATTATAGACACCTCAAGCGACACACCTCCAGATAACAAAGAGAATCAAGACCCTGAAATGGAACTATTGCTTTCTGTAAGGCATGAAAATGGAACAGAAATCCAAAATACTGCAAGTTACACACCCCCAACCTTGAGTCTTGAGCAGGCAGCAGAAGAGATTCTCAGTGGAGTCAAAAAGGCAGTAGAGGTGCAGTATCTTAATCCTGTTGCACAGAAGTCTCCAGGGGAGCTAGGTATGCACATTTTTATATACACATTACATGTCCAAGTTCATCACATACATCTTACATAGGGCCTTGCAGAAATACTTGTACGTAAGGTGGGACATAGCTTTCATTGGTCACTGCTAACAGATGATTGGAATGGTTTTCAGGATACTAAGAATTTGATGACAATTATTCTCTATACCTGATATATATGACCTCCATTAGAGACTTCATAGCCTAAGAGGTAGAAAGCCTAAAAAGAAATGCTACAGCTTGACTGTACCAACTGAACACTTCACTAGAATTCTTCATTATAGAGGTAGTTCATATGCTAGTGGTTTATACTGTGTAACCAAGAAGACTGATACAAGAACAATGCACCATACATGAGAATAAGTGAGCAGCAGATAAGAAACTGGCCTTTGACTAAGAGATAATCACAGGTGATAAAATCCCGTATGCCCATAAATGTAAATGAAAATCATTCATGTGAAAGTCACTACAAGCCACAAGTTCCTCCACATCAATGGAAAGGGAACACAGTATCAGAAGTGACTGGCTGGGCCCCAAGTACACAAGCTTATTCCTGAGGGGAATGCATACTCAACTATAGGTGGCAATATACCTTAAGTGTCCTAAAATGTGGCCGGTCAAAGACAAGGAGCACCTGCCCTGCCACATCCTGGTACTCTGGCTGCTGCTTCTGAACTGTGCTGCCTTCCAATCCACCATGCTCTCATAATCTTGCACAATGCACTTTTCACCTTTTTCTACAGACAAGGGATTTGTTGAAAAACATAGCACAGTTTCAAATGGCTTCAGATATTGCCTTGCTGCAGAAGCACTTTTTCTTAGACACATTTTTAATGTTTGTTAAAATGCTGGAAGAAGTGTAGCTGCTTCAGGAAATTTTTTTCACCAAAATGTGTGTCTGTGTTGTAAAATTAAAAACATGGCTCCTGTCCTGGGAATTTTGAACCTCCCATAATATAATTAGTTCTGAACTTTTTGAAATTCAATTTGTATTTAAAGGTATGGCAAAAAGCTTGCAAAGTTTAATGTATTACTTCAGTTAAAAACCCAGTTATCATACTTAGGTAAAAAAAAAAGATAATAAGTAAAGTGAGTTACATTTTATCTCTCTAACAGAGTCCCTAGTACTGCACACTGAAGCGTTCAGAAAGAGCACAATTTCATACAAATTCTTTTCATAAAATCAGCTATAATTTTACATTATTTAAGCCAAATCATTCAGCTCCATGTGTGTGAAATGCTCTATGTGAAGAGATAAACTAAATTTATATCAGAATCTCTACATAAAGTCAACCATGTTGCAGATCTGAAGAAGTTTCTAAAACTTCTTAATAAAACCTATGCAACAAATTTACACTCCCTTATGTGTATGAAGAAATAATGAGTGTTTGTGCACTGCCACTCTTTATATTTTACTAAACTTTCTACTTGTGGCTATAAAAACTCCCTTCAGTGACTAGAACTGGGTGGATGAAAATGAGGGTATAAACTTTCAGATGAGACATCCCCATTGTGTTGTATAGAATTATAAATATAAACTAAAACACCACTCAATTAATGATTTTATTAAGGTGTATTTCTTACATTGTATCGTTCGACATGTTTTGGCTCTAGTTATGAGCCATCTTCAGGTTGATTACTTTTCATAGTACGGTAAAATATACAATTAGCAATGCAATTGTTATTGTTACCTACGAGATCTCGTATAACACATAAAAATGTTAACATTAATTCCACTCTATAGCAGTATTAAACCTTTACACTCCGAGTTAAATCCGATCTGCCATCTGCTGGCATTATTAGGAGTTCACCATACTCTCCACGTTAGCAGGATAAGGGTTAAAATTAAGTTAGTGGAAGCTAATTATATAGGATATTAAAATTACAGGATATTATAATCATGTTACGTCACAAAAAACACTCCATCAATGAAGAATCCATAAACACAGTTAAACAGAATAATTTTTAGTACCCACACCACACTCCATGATTAAAATACCTTATAATTTTAATATTCTATACAATTAACTTCCAGTAACTTGATATTAATATTGCTATACAGTGGAATTAATGTTAAAATTTTTATATGTTATACGAGATCTCGTAGGTAACAATAACAACAGCATTGCTAATTGTATATTTTACCTTACTATGAAAAGTAATCAACCTGAAGATGACTCATAACTAGAGCCGAAACATGTCACTGAACGAAACAATGTAAGAAATACACCTTAATAAAATCATTAACTGAGTTGTGTTTGACTATATATAGTTTATATTTATAAGAGGGTATAAACAACTGAGAAGTCTAACTTGATACAAGCACAATTATGAAATCAAATTTCTTCTACTTTGTTGCTGCACTAACAGACCTAATTTCTTTCTTTTGTTACAAAATTAATGAACTTAAAAAAAAATCTGAGTCAACCAGAGAACTTGTAAATACATCAAAAGCTGCATAAAAAAAATTTTACACAAAATTTGTTAAATGCATAATGTAATAAGTTAGTTTTTATCGTACATACTGTTACTTGTCAAATCAAAATGGAATTTGTTTCTGATTCTGAAAGGACTTTGCACACTGTTCTCTTGCAGGATATACCTATTAAAAAAGCGAGTACTGATAGTTCTAAAAATATTCTATCCATGCTTATAAGCAATACGTTAAAAACTGCTGGCATTGCACTTGATCAAAATGATCTGTGAGAATGTTTTGCTTCTTATAATTCACAAAACAGCAAATATTATTGAGGTGGGAAATTGCTGCATTAACACAACAAGGGTATTCTGTATAAAACATGCAACTTGAACAGTACAGATAGAAAAATCCACTTTCCAGTGTAAGGACACAGATATACTAGCGATAAAAGACTGTACCAGCTGCTTTGTCTCAATGGAAAATTATTACACACTGGAAAACAAAACACGCAAATTGAACCAAAGTTTCAAAAGGTATTTTATGCTGCACTTCAGCATATCTAGTTTAAATAAACTTGGTATTAGTTGGGGCTTTGTCATGAAGTTGGCAAAATTAGGTTGAAACTCCACTGTTATGCTTCTTGTACAGAAGTCTTTGTTGTATGCAAAACAGACACCTCTCTGATATTTACATGTGCTAATTTGAAGTAGGTTGTAGCATTTGAAGCACAACTAATTTAATCATGAATAAAAAGCAAATTTCATATAGATTTCATAACAAAAGAAATTCACATGTTAAAATCTCCGAAGTTTTAAAATCAAATAATTATCTGTGCAGTGAATCTTGCTCTGTTTCATAATACAAACTTCCCTTGGATCAAATATGATAAAACATGTTACCTCAAGTCTGTACACAAGTAGCAATTCAAAAACTGCTGAATAACTTTTCATTATATTTTACATTGGAGAAGTTTAATAAACAACAGTTAAGATGATAACGATAACTGTTAAGACATTCCAGCTATGGTTAAAAACAGTCAACAATAATGAACACTGTACACAATGACATATATTAATATTTACATCCACCTCAAAAGTAACATGCTAAACATTTACACGTGAAATTTACTTGTACAAAGAAATGAAAAGACCAATGAAACACACGTTTTATATCTAAAACATTTTGTGCGCAGGTCTTACAATTCTCAAGAAAAATGCATAAACATGTTACACATACACTTCCAAACTTGCACACTGAAAAATTCAACAATGGTTCTGAACACAGATCTACCCATCTTGTGATGTGAGAAACAAAAGATTGTCATGTTGAAAAGAAATGTTTTATTTTTTATAGCATGTATTGAATAGGATGTACGCATTTGTGTGTGTATACACATAATATAATGGTTTTGCACAGTGTGCAAAAATCATGAATGATACTTAAATACTGACTGTTTCTTCATCTCGTATTACAGTCTCAGTTCTTGCCAATTTGAATAAGTATTAATAGTAAATAGTTGAGTATATATTTAATGTTTATTTACTAAAAGGAAAGTTTTGATTACTTATTGTGTGGCTGATTTCAGCACTGGTGTGGTTGTTGTGAAAAAAGTGGAAAAGTACATTTAAAATACATTTATCAGGGTTTTACTTGAAATTAATGGTCTTATGTGAGAGCATGCACCACAACTGTTATGCTATGTGTAAATTCCCCAGCTCATTTTTAGGCATGTTTGCAAAATTGCAAAGAGTGACAGATTCATCATGTCTGTCCATCCGTCTGCATACAACAACTCAGCTCTCACTGAACGGATTTTCATGCAATTTTATATTTAAGTATTTCTCGAAAATCTGTCGGAAAAAGTTGTCATTAAAATCTTACAAGAATAATGAGTACTTTACATGAAGATAAATATATATTTATATCTTGCTCATTTCTTCTTAGAATGAGAAATGTATCTGACAAAAGTTGTAGAGAAAATCAAAACACACATTTTACATTCAATAACTTTTTCCAAAAATGAGACAATGTGGAAACTCTGTACAGCCAGACAGGCCCCAGATGATAATATGGCATACGCACATTGCATACTGGATACCTAAGGCTACAAACACAAACTAAAGAGTGTGTAATAATTACTGATTTTCCACTGCAACAATGGTGGCATGAATGCACTTCATTATTATGTTATATGTACTTTGTCTTCTTGTGTCTTTTGAAGTCAATTCTATGGATTTAAGTTTCACAGATTTTCATTCTATCTTTTCTGAATATTGGCCAAAAGTCAGACAAAAGCTTAAACATGTCAAGTTTACTATCCACATTGGTACCAAACCTACATTAACCCTTTGACGCCTAACGACGACTATAGTGGTCGCACCGGACCGCTAACCTCTAAACGTTGCATTTTATATATTTATTCAACAAATATAGGTACTGAATATTTTAAACATGGTATATACTCTCTGTGTTTTCCTCTTCGAAATGCAGTTTGTTTCATAATTCTAATATATTTGGTTCCTGTTTTATTCACATTTTATATACAGAGCATGCTAAAATTAAAAAAATAATTCTGGCGCCAAAAGGTTAATATAGTACAGTTTAACGCCTTTACTTAGTCACAAATTTTAAATTCTTTCCATATTATCTTCACCACAAACTTCATACATACAGGAATGCAAAAACTGTGTGTGTGTGCGTGCGCGCGTGCATGTGTACACATGTGAATGCACATATATACACAGAAATATATGACAAACTAAACACTTTATTATCCAACTAATGCACAATATATACAGTATGTAGAAAGAATTAAAATTATAAAATATTTAAAAGTGCTCCAACATATTTCAGATCACAGAGAATCATCAAGGAGCCTTATACAGTGCTTGGCTAAAAATTACAAGAATGATTAATTTAGTTAATTTTTAGCCAAGCACTGTACAAGACTCCCTGATGATAAATCCTCTGTGATCCAAAACATGTTGGAGCACTTTTAAATATTTTATAATTTTAATTGTATCTACATACCATATATTGTGCATTAGTTGGATAATAAAGTGTTTAATTATCATTGATGCACGGAGCAGACATGAAAAAAAAAAAAAAAAAAAAACTTTTTAAAAACATTAAAAAAATAATAACAAAAAAAAAAAATTTTGCAACAAAAACTAAAGAAATTTAAA
>Ga0123355_10010416_pt1 | contig 14250 bp, 7 predicted proteins | sample TergutEmb28metaG_3_FD_89872 | JGI IMG/M metagenome (GOLD analysis project Ga0123355, IMG submission 89872) | Embiratermes neotenicus P1 segment gut microbial communities from Petit-Saut dam, French Guiana - Emb289 P1 | ecosystem: Host-associated > Arthropoda: Insects > Digestive system > Gut ...
ATCATATCATATCATATCATATCATATCATATCATATCATATCATATCATATCATATCATATCATATCATATCATATATCATATCATATCATATCATATATCATATCATATATCATATCATATATCATATATCATATCATATCATATATCATATCGTATCGTATCATATATCATACCATATCATATCATATATCGTATCGTATCATATCATATCCTATCATACCATACCATACCATACCATATCAATTAAAAGATCAATTTCGTTCCCACATTACGTGAAACCTCAAAAATTCATATTATACGGACTTATAAAAAAATCTGTAAATGAACAACAGTTACGAAAAGCGAACCCTGCTTTTATGAAAGGCAGACTCAACAGTTATCAGGTACATTAGTTGGTGTTTCCTTCGATTTTTATTTTCCATTTTCATCGGTACAATTCTTAGTTTACAACACAAATTCTTATGGAACTGGACCACCTGTACCTCTAAAACGAATAACTGAAGAATAAGAAACCAAGTAGATGCTACTTATTATTTTATTGTACTTCTTATAGGTTCAACATGTTTCGGGCATTACTATGCCCGTCATCAGGAGATCGCGACTACAATGCTGATTACCACATTGGTCGTTTCGTTCTTGGTTTGCTGTAGGTTGCAGTTTAGGTGCGGTTAGGCTGGAGTAGTGTGCGGGATGCAAAGTTGTGCTTTAGCCTGCAGCCCGGACACTACTGCAGCCTAACCGCACCTAACCTCCAACCTACAGCAAACCAAGAACGAAACGACCAATATGGTAATCAACATCACAATCACGAGCTCCTGATGACGGGCATAGTAATGCCCGAATCATGTTGAGCCTATAAGAAGTACAATAAAATAATAAGTGGCATCTAGTTGGTTTTTATTCTGCAGTTATCACAATGATACACTGTCCAACAAACATCAGACTCTAAAATGAACTTCGTTCCGTGAAGTTGAATTCGGACAACAATGTTTTGGTACGTTCATTGTTTTTTCACTTTAAGTTCTGGCTAAACACCCTTAAGATAATGTTAAATAGTTATGGCAGAAATAGGATAGGGGACGTAGAGTGGATTGATCTGGCTCATCACACAGACATGTAACAGCCTGTTGTGAACATGTTAGTACAAATTTAGTTCCACACAGTGCAGGTAATATTTTGTATGGCTGAGGAATTGTTGCTGGTAAAGGAGGAGTCTGTTTCATGGAGTTTGTTATTTACTTAGAAAGATGCTCCGTTTTGCAGTTGGCGTTACATTATAACTGTCACATTTTTTCAGGGAAATGCCTTTCACTAAAACCGTATACATTAATCACTGTTCGCTGGCCACATCCTTTTATAATTTGTGCTTTTATGCTTCACTCCATAACTATTCCTTCACTATGAAGCCCAACAAAATGTAACTTCGTTACAACGCGGTAGAAAGTAGCTGAACACTCTCTCTGCTGACCATTAAATACCAGGAATAGGGGTTGTGCTCATGGACTTCCTGGTTCTATCGCACAGTATCACCATGTCTGTTCCTTCACTATGAAGCCGAATAAAATGTAACTTCATTACAACACGGTAGAAAGTAACTGAGCACTCTCTCTGCTGACCATTAAATACCAGGAATAGGGGACTGTCCGCAAGGACTTCCTGGTTCTGTTGCACAGTATCAGATAAACAGCAGGCGGTGCCGGCAAATAATCAAAGGCAAAAGCCGCTCTGTTGACTGATGGTGCAAACCGATAGGACAAGTAGGGAGGTGTACAGTTACGAGTGTAACATGTAACAACAACGGAATCACCCATGCAGGACGCTGATCAGCAATGGCAAAAAAATAAATAAATAAAGCCAGTAAATAAACCCTGAAGATTAAATGTGTCCATTCTGTGAATTTTTTTAGACCGATGTACGCCATTTATTGCACCAACCAAATACACAGTATTAATTGCGGATATAATATTAAGGATGTATCTCCGATATGTTCCGGTACACGTGTACTATCTTCAGGCAGCAAAATGTGCTTGTTGTCAGCAGGTTTTAAATATAGAATATTGTGCTGCCTGAAGATGGTACAATTGTACTGAAACATCTTGAATGTTTAATTTTAAATTTAATAATTGTCCAACAAGATACAACTGTATCTATTACAATTCTGTAGGCAGCTCTACATGTTTCGTGTGTTAACACCCATCATCAGGACCTCGACAGGTGTAATTACAGCTTCTGGCACTGTCAACCGGGTCTACTACCATCCGCTGTCGTTGTTGTGTGGAACACTGTGTTAAATATGTAAAAATTTGGAATATTCTTGTATACAGGTTCATCGAAAAAGATGGACGGGATTTGAAACCGCTATGACTTAAACATTACATGTTTCCACAGATTGAAACCTTCGAATAAGAAATTGTAAGTAGGGTTATTTTTATGTAAGACGGAGCTGCTCCACATTTCAGTTGCCTTGTGACTGACGTTTTAAATGAGAGATTCCCTGATGCCTGGATTGGAAGGGGTGGACCAATACCCTGGCCACCTCGAAGCCCAGATCTCTCTCCACTCGACTTTTTCCTGTGGGGTACATTAAGAACATTGTGTATGCTGAGAAGATAAGGAATATTCAGGACCTGTAAGAAAGGATCACATCAGCCATTGAAACTGTAAAACGAGACATAATTCAGAAAACGTGGCAGGAGATAGAATTTTGTTTGGACGTCTCCAGAGCTATAAACGGAGCACACATTGAACTGTACCAAGGTAAGTCCAACACTGTAAACTTTTCTGAACATTTTAAGACGCCAAACGTGTAAATCCGTCTAGTACTTTTTAAGTTATAGCGGTTTCAAATCCCGTCCATCTTTTTCGATGACCCTGTATTTAATACAGTGCATTTGGTTTGTGCAATAAATCGAGTATATTGACCGGACTGTTAAACCAGATACACCTTCAAGTTTTCTGGGACACGATACTTTTTAGACCGATTAAAGTCCCCACCTTTTCAGAGGAACTTACTTCCTCAATCTCCACGGTATTGTCCAAGATTTTGTTTAATTATCAGGAACCATCTTGAAATACCCTAGCGACGGAAGCAGTAAGCGCCTCCGAAAGACTGGTTGATTTTAACCGAAATACACTGCCTCGCAACCCAGAAGACTGCAATGTCTAGCAGCATATCTGTGGCAACCTCAAACTCTGACAAACCCGCAGACAGCATGACGGCAACGACGAGATAGGATATTGTGCTGTGGATGTACTGCAGTGAAGGTTGCACAAGGTTATAGTTCTATTGTGCAGTATATGTAATGCAGTGAAGGCTGCACAAGGTTATAGTTCTATTGTGCAGTATATGTACTGCAGTGAAGGTTGCACAAGGTTATAGTTCTATTGTGCAGTATATGTACTGCAGTGAAGACTGCACAGAGTTATAGTTCTATTGTGCAGTGTACGTATTGCAATGAAGGCTGCACAAGATTATAGTTCTATTGTGCAGAATATGTACTGCAGTGAAGGTTGCACAAGGTTATAGTTCTATTGTGCAGTATATGTACTGCAGTGAAGGTTGAACAAGGTTATAGTTCTATTGTGCAGTATATGTACTGCAGTGAAGGCTGCACAAGGTTATAGTTCTATTTGCATTGTACGTACTGTAGTGAAGGCTGCACAAGGTTATAGTTCTATTGTGCAGTGTACGTACTGCAGTGAAGGCTGCACAAGGTTATAGTTCTATTGTGCAGTATATGTACTGCAGTGAAGGCTGCACAGGGTTATAGTTCTATTGTGCAGTATATGTACTGCAGTGAAGGCTGCACAAGGTTATAGTTCTATTGTGCAATGTACGTACTGCAATGAGGGTTGCACAAGGTTATAGTTCTATTGTGCAGTATATGTACTGTAGTGAAGGCTGCACAAGGTTATAGTTCTATTGTGCAGTGTACGTACTGCAGTGAAGGCTACACAATCTTATTGTTCTGCAGTGCAATATATGTACTGCAGTGAAGGTTGCACAAGGTCATAGTTCTACAGTGCAATATATGTACTGCAGTGAAGGCTGCACAAGGTCATATTTCTACAGTGCAATATATGTACTGCAGTGAAGGCCGCACAAGGTTATAGTTCTATTGTGCAGTGTACGTATTGCAATGAAGGCTGCACAAGATTATAGTTCTATTGTGCAGTATATGTACTGCATTGAAGGCTGCACAATGTTATAGTTCTATTGTGGACTATATGTACTGCAGTGAAGGCTGCACAAGGTCATAGTTCTACAGTGCAATATATGTACTGCAGTGAAGGCTGCACAAGGTTATAGTTCTATTGTGCAGTGTACGTACTGCAATGAAGGCTGCACAAGGTTATAATTCTATTGTGCAGTATATGTACTGCAGTGAAGGCTGCACAAGGTTATAGTTCTATTGTGGACTATATGTACTGCAGTGAAGGCTGCACAAGGTTACAGTTCTATTGTGGACTATATGTACTGCAGTGAAGGCTGCACAAGGTTATAGTTCTATTGTGGACTATATGTACTGCAGTGAAGCCTGCACAAGGTTATAGTTCTATTGTGCAGTATATGTACTGCAGTGAAGGCTGCACAAGGTTATAGTTCTATTGTGCAGTATATGTACTGCAGTGAAGGCTGCACAAAGTTACAGTTCTTATTAATCGTGAAAGCAATATTATTTCTGCATTTAATTTAGCACCGTCCCACAAATTATGTAACAGTAACCTACAGCTTCCCCAATATTTAACCTCGGCAGGAGAATCTGGCTTCCTGCCCAGCAGCTGTACGCTGAGCGGAAAAGTCTCCTGTCAATCAGCGCTGGTAATATTTTGTGGATTTTGGTGCACAGTAGATGGATATAAAGGGACAAGACTTTTTAATTATCAGCTGCAGAGAAGCCGAAACAAATGTAGTCTTTTTTTAAACATAAAAAATCCGTCAAGTCATCTTTGGACTAAAACTGTAGGAGCTGTCCTAAATTTGGTTCTGTTTGTTTAGAATTTATATTGTTTAATTTAATGAACTATTAAATACAAAAAGTTATATTATGTCAACATACTAAGGTGGTACGCGGGCACCACTTTGCACCTTGCTGTCGCCGACAATGCAACTTTGTATACTGGGCTGGGGGGATGATTGGATGCTGAGGCCAAATGAAACCTCACGGAAGGAGAGAAATCTTTGCTTTAGCCGGGAATGGAAAAACGATTCGCTGTTCAGGTCTGTGGCATAGAAATTACAAAGAAAGATCTGTCAGTACGAACCAACCATCGACCACGTTTACCTCTATCAACAAACCCAACAGAACAGATCACATGTCTTGTCCTAGAAACCATAAGAAGTAAGTACACACCACTACTGAAACCTAGTGCTTATCATAAACTGGGAAGTTGGATAAATGACATTATTCATGAAAGGGAAAAATGTGTTCATAACAATTTTGCCAAAACAGCTCTGAAATGGTAACTGGTACACAATTCTGGTATCCGTGAACTGGAAATCTTCAGTTGAAACAGCAAGAAATGCAATTTGTTAATAAATCCGATACACCTAAATTGGAAATCTTGAGTTGAAATCTCAAGAAGTGGAAACTGGTTAGTAATTCTTGTACCCCTGCGTAAGTCTTGAGTTGAAATCGCAAGAAGAGTACGACAGAAGATTGAAAACCAATATCAGACTAGAAGGGAACAAAGTGACAGCATCCGAGTGACACATGCCACGCCTCAGACCGTTCAGCGACAAGATCCGAATACAAATGAGCTATCAAAATTCATATCGATCCCAGGGACTTAAAACGTTTTAAGATATTCGATACAGGAAATTACATGAAATCCCAGAGGCTAAAGCCAAACTTGAAAATGGATGAAACAAACACAACATGTATTTATGTATGCTGGATCAATAGGCTATATCAGCGGAGCAGGTAATTAAGAAATTACACTATTCAGGAGAGAGATATTCTACAACACTTTCATTTAAGGCAGTACATTCAGAATCATAGTTTACCTAATTAAATGCTCTTAAATTAATTAGACTTCAAGGTTTGTGTGTACGTAAACATCGGTGTGATATATCGTTCGGTATAAGCAACAGGTAAATTTGTACTTATAACGTGAAGAAGAGGAAGAGGAGGTATAGCTCCCCTCATTCTTAATCTCCAAACTCGATAGATATGAGTGGCCAGTCTAACGCTTCAGCCGCATATGAGGGGGAAAGAGTCCCCAATACCCATTAAATAGGAGGCTAGGCGGACACAAGAGACAGTTTGGAAGTTTGGAAAGAAATCTCCTTCACCTGCCCGAATTCGAACCCCGGATGGCCCAGCCTGTAGCCTTGTCGCTGTAATGACTACGCCATCTCGGCTTACGTTCGATATAAGTCGCTGCATTATGACCATTGATTTGAAACTGTGCTTTAGAAAACGTCTATGCAACGTTTAAGGAAGTCTGAAGGGTTGGGATTTGAAGAGGATAAATCGACCCTACTTTGTGCTCTTTGTGCATAAACGAGACATTCTATTAGGGCCAATTCATTCCGTTCATGTCAAGTGCTACATTCAGCCTCGGCTCTACACAAGCTTCGTTACGAAGACCTACGACAAGCAATGGGAAATCATCCAATGTCCACGTGTGTATAACGTAATTGAAGAGAATAGAGCACGTAACAGATATGTCCTGTATATTCTGCAACACATACAGAAAGGTAGAATCATGTTGTGAATTCCATCTAATTAGTTAGGTGTACACTGATTGCCTGACACAGTCGCTGAACGAGAAGCCGAAGGATGTGAACTCTAACGAAATAAAAAACAAGGAACGAGCCTCGTTAGATAATCCTTCCGCTCGAAAATGGGTGAGTGATAGAAAATATCTACACGTGCGCCTAGCTTATTGCGTTAACACAGTGTAATCTTCATCAATGATCGTCGCCCAACAAACACACAGATCGTGTTTAATCTCATTAGTCCCCATTATTATACAGCTTTTATTACTAAATATGACAGGGTGTTATTTCACGTCATTATATAGTACGTACTGCATATAAAATTGGCACATGATTCAAAGATCTCGTATCCATTTCTAATAGTAAACGCAGCGACCAAAGCGTCTTAATTACAGAACAAACGAAATAAATCTCTGGCAATAAACCCAAAGATTCATCATTACTAATACAAAATTCCGTCGTTGGATTAGCTCCACAGCCAGTTTCGTCCTCACAACCTATTTTCCTAACATTCACTTTCACACTGTCCGCCTAACCCCTTCATCAATGAATTTAATATACATGGGTCCGTGCATTGTGAATCGAATTTAATAATTTTTATATACATGGGTCCGTGCATCGTGAATCGAATTTAATAACTGTCCAACAAGATGCGAATTATTTAGTTTATTACATTTCTGTAGGCAGCTCTACATGTTTCGGCTATTGACACCCATCATCAGGAGCTCGTAAAACCGTAAATACAGCTTCTGGTATTGATTAACCGGATCTACTACCATCCGCTCTCGTTGTTGAGTTGGAACTGATTCAACAACTAGAGCGGATGGCAGTAGATCCGGTTAATCAACACCAGAAGCTGTAATTACAGCTGTACCAGCTCCTGACGGTGGGTGTCAACAGCCGAAACATGTAGAGCTGCCTACAGAAATGTAATAAACTGAATAAGTCGTATTTTGTTGGACAATTATTAAATTCCTTCATCAATATTTCAAGTGGAGGTTTGCCAAGAGATTTCCCCACCAAAACTTTGTATACATTCCTCTTATCTGCATCTAACCACTTGTACCAGCCATCGTAACCTCCGTGATTTCAATCTGTTAACATACCCAGGTATTTCTAGGAGGCATGTTCAATAATGAGGTTCTCTAGAAGGTAACGTTTGCCTTAAACAATTTTGTTAGGGGTAACGGTGCAAGAGCCAGCCAATCAAATGCTGTTCATTGGGCAGGTTGATGTACAACAAGAACGACACTTGAAACCTGATGCCGCGAAGAAATTTGTGGAGTCATTCAGGTTTGTATGGACGAAACATGATCCCTCACCGAAAACCACCGCCAGCTGATAGAAATATATACTGATGGCTTAATGTGAGCGCATCATGTTACAAAATGGTGCACAGAATTACAATATTTTAGACGGTATATCGCAATGTTCGGCCAGCATTAAAAGATGGACGTGAAAACATAAAGAGTAGAGGGATTCTGGAAGAAGGCAGGTCACGTATGTATAATGTAACAATGGAGCGCCTTCGTGTAACCAATGTAGACGCTGAAAAGCAAGATGTACTAGATGTGCTCAGTGTGTGTTTCTAGCCTTAGCTATCCAACATGCAAAGCGCATGCGCCGCTTCATATTGTCATGTGTGGCCTGTTTGGGTCTACCGAATGTTTCCACATTACCTCATTAACGGCCCGAATTTCGGGAAAAAAATATTATTGAACATAAAATATATGTTTTGATTTTTTATACAGCTTTTGTCTGAAACATTCGTCATTCCAAGAAAGATTCAGCGAGATATTATCATAAATATAAACAGGTCTTTACTTAAAGGACTCATTGTTCTTGTCATATTTGAAGGAAACTTGAATCTTCTAAGACGGTTTTTCGAAAAATATTCAAATATCAAATTTCATAAGAATCTGTCAGCGGGAACCGAGTTGTTCCCATGCGGACAGACTAACGAAAATGATGAAGATAATAGTCGCTTTTCACAATTTTGTAAACGCGTCTGAAAAAAGATGAGAGGCAATTCGAGATTTATCTGCTGCACTGTTGTCTACCGGAACTGCACACCACACCGTGAATAACTGGGATACCACAAAGTGTGTGCAAGCTAAGGACGAAGATCTGACAAACGAGCACAAATATTGAGGTTTAGAGATTGGTCTTTCACTTCTTCCAACGGTTGAGAGGAAAACAAAACGAGTCTCTGGAATCCAAACTAACAGGCAACGAGAGTCTGGCGCTCCATTGCACTCCCCAAACAAAAGAGAGTGAAATGAAGCTCCAAAGCCCAACTTCTCTAACAGTACAAAAAATTCGAAGTGTGTCGGTCTGATGGAAAAGTTATAACATCTGTTGTTTTGGATGCAGAAATAGATATCCTCATTGCTTTAATTCACGGGAGCACAACAATCAAGAATGCAGGAACACACCTGGACACCTATGGACACGTATGATCCTACAGCCCGACATCCCAACCCCACATATCACATGCCGGATTAAAGCGTCGCTGTTAGCCTTATCACTGGTATCTTCTGTTTGATCCAACCTGTAATCCTAAACTTGCACCGTCCTATTGCTAGCTGTTCGTGTCGCTCAAACAACGCTTGGGAAATCGCCGATTCCACAAAACTAATAAAGTGGAAATGGTTGTTCGTTAATTGCTGCGAATTCAGGAGTCTGATTTATGCAGAAACATAAAGTTTAAGCTCTCGAAAAGCTCGCGAAAAAGCAGCAAATTACTCCGGGAATATGGCGACAAATAACAATATTTCTGCGGGGAAAACAGCTACATTTGAAGTTGTAACAATTTATCATTTAATCTTTACTACCTCAATAAACTTAATCGTCAAACACCCTTCGCAAAATTCACAATGCAGTATTTTTGCTAATTAATAAGAATTTTTCCTGAATACTTTGCTTTCGCTTACTGTAAGCAGTGCTCTTCCTCAGACACACTACCATTAATAAACTCGAGACACAACTGGCAAATAAAAAATAAAAATAATGTACGTTTCGCGAAGCCATTTTTGTAGCAGAAGAGCAATAAGTATTGCATATTACGAGGTTGTGTGTTTGAAGCCGTAAGTACGTAGCATAAAATGCGCATGAGCCGTACTATCATCTGTGACCTCTCCGGCTCTACTATTTTTTCCACATTATCTCATTAACGGCACGATTGTGGGAAAAAAAGTTATTAAATATAAAATGTGTGATTTCATTTCCTCTACAAATTTGTCTTAAACATTTCTAATTCAATGAAGAACTGAGCGAAATATTGCTATAATTGTGCACAATTTTTCACGTAAATTTTCCATTATTCTTATCAGATTTGAATGAAACTTGAATTTTCTCGACAGATTTTCGAAAAGTTCACAATTTCGTGGAATCCCTATGGTGGTAGCCGAGATTTTTCCATGAGGATAAACAGACATGACGAAGCTAATAGTCTCTTTTCGCAATTTTGCAAACGCGCCTAAAAACTACTGCTTTAGAATTTATGGTTTGAAAGCATGCGAAATTATCACACTTTAAAAATTAGCAATATGCGGCATTATGGAAAAACTGTTCTTTTTCTAACGTCGCTATATCCTCACTTATAATTTTAAATGTATTTTTCAAATATTTGAAGTTTAATCACTCTTAATTCATTTAAAATATTTGTGGGGCTTAAACACTTTATTATCCAACTAATGCACAATATATAATTTGTAGATACAATTAAATTTTTAAAATATTAAAATATTTATTTTAATTAAAATTACAAAATATATAAATATTTATTTTATAATTTTAATTTTATCTACAAATTATATATTGTGCATTAGTTGGATAATAAAGTGTTTAATTATCACTGATGCACGGTGCAAACACGAAGATTTATGGGACTGTTACTGATTATTTTCTTGCCATGTTCATATATCTGGTTCATTTTATGCTAAAGACCCCAGAACGGTCCTGGGGCCCATCAAGCCGTCTGTTTTATCGGTGAGTTTTTTCACCTGGGGTAAACAGCTGGGACGTGAAGCTAACAATCCACTTACTTGTAGTGCGGTTGCTAGAAATGCGTGGCGTGAGAAGGACAGATTCAACTATTACGTTACTCTGTTAGACCACCATCTTTACTAGACTGAAAGAACAACCCTACAATATTCATTACCGTATTTACATCCATTTTCAAACACTTAACATCCAACATATTGCACAGGTGCATTATGTGGACCATACGACAGTAAAAAATGTTCCTACCAGTAAGCACATCAGGAACAGAACCCGGGATTTAAAGTGACAACCTGGTAATATATTGGCAATAAATTGGCGTCCTTTTCATAAATTAGGTGGCTGCAATATGAGTCATGCATTATCTGCAGAGGATTTGAGTGATAAAAAGTGTCATGTCGAAACATGCATGATTAATAGTGAAAGTCTATGTTGCCATATCGAATATGGTAATTAGGTTGGCTCACATTGTTCCGTCGCTGTAATGTCTCTATAGTCTATGGGAGCGAGAGGGTAAATTGGGGAAAATATGGCCTAGGTCCATATCACAGTTTTTAATGAATATCAGACGGAAATCAAACACAAAAGCGTCCTATGAATTATTCAATACTATGTTAATGGAGAATATATACGCTGTTTATGTAAGGAAATTTGAAAACAATCATGTTTAGTTTGCCGCGCAATCCTGACAACGTAATTTGTTAATTAATGTAATTAATTAAAGCAAATGAGTATCGAAATAATTAAATAACTATCAAACTAAGTCTATGAGAAAAAAAAAGGAATATTCAGTATTTCAGACACAACAACTTGTCATCCTGTGTCAAATGAATCCATTTAAAAATTTAAGTTTCTTTTTATTATTATCCTCCCTTCCCCCCACCCCCCTCCCCCATGTCGTTCGAACATTCAATATAGCAACATATTAAACAAAATGCTGTCAAGTGGTTATCATTTATATTGCGTTTATTGACTTCCCAACGTCAAAGTATTACAATGAAAAGTATTGTGTGCAAGTCTACTAGACCTAAAGTTGGATGGTAGCGCCTAGTCTGAGAACCGAACGTTCTGCAATCAGTTCTGCCTTCACGCGTGGCTCTAACGCGACTGATGAAGAGGTTTACGCTGTTTGTACAGTGCGAACTTGCGCACAAGTGGGTTGGCTATTACGTGAATTCTTTGACCGGTGTGAAAATACAAGGTTGGATGCCGGGACAATTTGTTTCCGATCTGATCCTATTTGTGCTACACGAAGTTGAGTGCCACGTTTCTTGTTTCGTTCCAAGGCGCTTTATCACCTACATTTTTTTTTATGTAGAACAGACCAACAGGGTGGTCACAAATGATGATTTTCAAAGTCAAAAAAGCAGTCATGCCTTATTTTAAGGTAGTCTGGTATTTTCGTAGAGGCTGACGAGTGAATTCGCAAGTGATCTTGATTGTAACATCCTGTTACTTTGGTCGAAAATCTACATCATCTATAGATGTCCAGGGAACGTGCTATGAACATCATTTTACAAGAGCCTCCCCTTCCCTTCCATATGCGAACAGTGGTACTTGTCTTAAACGGATCCTAAATACAACGTGAACCCGTCTTTAGCGGAAAATGTTGATAGTTCCGATAAACCAAATTCAAGTAGCTGAATTAAAAGGAACTTTCTTGCAACATAAAAAATTTCGGTCCTTTGCGGTTCCGCTATAGGCAGGTTTAGCTGTAATAATTTTACGAACTACTGGCTGTGAAGTCTCTAACAGGAGTATTTCCTGGGGGTAAAGGCGGCCGGTGTGTAAGGTTGACAACCTACCACCATCCTGTGCCATTGTTACGAAATCTGGGAACCTTAACTTCCTAGAACCCTCTGTGCCTCTCCGGGCCTGTAATGGGACTGCTTTACCTTTACTGGCCGTGAAGCGCTATTAGCAAACTGAAATATTGTGTGTTAGAGCACTCGAAAAATAAAGACTATTGAAAATATTTGTGGAATACAAAAACATGGCGGTTCATCTATACGCTAATTAATTCTGGTCAGACTGGAATAAGAGTAAACGAATGAAGCTCGTCACGTGATATGCGTGTACGTGCAGCATAAATAAAGTTACACAATTTGTACGGAAGGCTTTTCGTTCTCACATGTTAACTATAAATTCCGATGATACGTTACTTTGGAGGAAAGATCTGGCTCATTTAACACAGTCGCAGTCTCAATGGGCAATTATTAAGCAAGGAAACGAGAAATTGTGTAGCACAATCGTTTAATTTTTTCGGGGCCATTGTCATTGTTTCTTCTCATAACTACTTCATGTAATATGATAACCTGCTAATATGACACTTTCCTTTCACTACTCTTCAATGCGTCTCGTCGTCTTGTCTTGCTTAAGGTTATTGACATTTCGTTAATGGCGTAGTCTGTCTTACAACAGGTCCACAGCCTCTTCCAAGATCATTCCCTCAGACAGTGCGGTCTAGTGCTTCCAGTATCAAACTCCATTACCTTCTATCTTGTTAAGGTCACCCAGTAGATGTTGACATGTTCCTCTTCCGTTCTACCATTTGTGCAAACACAGACGTGTAAAGTATTAGAATAAATCTTCACTGTCCTTTTAATATCCGAACAATGTAGATCAGTTATCTTTATTTCCACATCAAATTTAAGTACTTCTGAAACATACTGTACCCCCCATAATATCTCTGTGTACTGTGATGCATAACGCCATTTTACAAGCCCATGTCATATTAAATTTGGAGACCGTAAAATCTTCATCTTTATTATTTTTCAAGCAATTTGATGTGGAAACCATGTGTTTCAAGGTCAGGATGATGATAATTATTCCATTAGAGGAGCAGTAGAATCATGTCTACAAGAGACGCTGTGTGGCGCCTGATGTCGGTATATCCATGGCAACCGTGCCTGACGTCACCACAAGGATTCAGGACCCATCCCCACTCACACTGAAGAGGGTGGGGAATTTCAAATTGCATCATCCCCTATAAAGAATAGCGTAATTTAAAACTATGTGCCTTATACACGGAGATTGTTGGGTGAAGTGCGAGTGAATTCAGTCAGTGATTGCGAATAGCTATGCCAGATGGCAGCAGCAGTACGAAAGGCTTCGCGAACTGCAAAAATGAAGTGCCAGTTTAATAGGATTTTTGTTGATTGTTGAATTTCATGAACACTTTTTTGGAATATCGCATAACCGAGCATTTATTAAGAAAGCTGTAATGACAGTTAGTGCAAGACTGAAGTTAAATATAATTTGTCTTAAGTTGTTATCAATCATCAATTATTTTTATCCATACACAAATAAAAAAGTTTACGGAACACTAATAATTTCATCTCGTAAAATATCGAACATCAGACTATTCAGCGATTTATTTTATGAACTGCCAATTAACAAAATATTTAATGTCAGTTATTTTGGGGGCCGGGGGGGGGGGGGGGGTAGGGGGGTGGGTTTTTTGGGGGGGTGGGGGGGGGGGGGGGGGTTGAAAATTTAAATTTTGGGTTTTAAAATTTGAA
>Ga0123355_10010417_pt1 | contig 14249 bp, 8 predicted proteins | sample TergutEmb28metaG_3_FD_89872 | JGI IMG/M metagenome (GOLD analysis project Ga0123355, IMG submission 89872) | Embiratermes neotenicus P1 segment gut microbial communities from Petit-Saut dam, French Guiana - Emb289 P1 | ecosystem: Host-associated > Arthropoda: Insects > Digestive system > Gut ...
ATATTGTATTTCACAGGAACAAAACAACGAAAAGGAAAAAACAAAGTCCACTGAAATGAAAAAAAGAAACAAGAAAATGCAAAAGTAAAACGCAACTAACAACTTAAAAAAAAAAAAAAAACTATAATGACTTGTACAGACTTAGGCAAGAGGCTGGAGTAAGTTTCATACTAACTGTTGTTGTTGTTGTTGTTGTTCTTTGCTTATACTGTATTACATCTGCTGTAGGGAACAGAAAACTTAGAGGACAGTTGCGAGATCTCACGTTCTCACAGCGGTGTTGCTGAAGACTCAAATCTCCACTACAAATAGCACATTTAGTATAAATGGTATATTAGACGAAGATGTTCCCTTTTCCTTGTACAGTGATAATGTAAAAAATGATAAACTCACGTGGGAGAGTACATAAATGCATAAAAATTTAGTCGGAAAACCTGAAATAAAAAATCTCGTAGAAAATCAAAATGTAGAAGGTGATAAGAGTAATATTAATCTTAAAAAATCATGACTTAAGAATTCGAAATAGATTAACGTCTGAGAATATGCTCGTCTGAAACTGTGTTGGGAAGACGGGTTCGTAAAATGGGGAAGAATTTACAGAGCATCTAAGTAACTGTCGGCTCATAAGGAATGACTCTGTTGCATAGAATTAGATCTTAATGGGATCCATGTTGTATGTTCTGTCTCTACGACTTCATGTATACGACAAGCCGTTTCTGACAAAAGAAATAAATTTCTATTTGCAGGAAATAAGTGTCATAGCTTATCGATTGGACCAAACTGGAGTTCGCACGCTAACCTTCAGTACAGACCTCTAAAGCTAGACGTCACCGAAATCCTTTGAGTAGACTCGGATTTGAAACATGCGGCCTGATGGACAGACCCGAAATTCTCATAATGTGCAAAAAAAAAAGGCATACCAAATACATTCGTATCTCAACCCATAGACGGTATTCTACATAATTATAAAGTCTCAGTAGTTGAACAACTTAATGAACAAATCCTTGTTTGATGATAAACTTATTATATTCCTCTATATGTTTCACATGTAGAGGAATGTAATAAGTTTATTATCAAACAAGAATTTGTGCATTAAGTTGGTCGGTTACCAAGATTATACTGAGATGCACGGTAAGCAAAACATCGTAATTATAAATTGCCAATTACTGTCATCTAATTTGTATCTCAAGAGCGAAATTCCCAACATTACCACCCTTGATATGTAAAGTCTGTCAAAGTAACCTGGTTGGCAATCACGAAGAGAGCAAACTCACCAGAACTTTCATGATCGTCCAGAAGTATGGTGCAGTTCTTCAAGGCTTCACATTTGATGACTTCCAGACGTCCACTGACCTATATATACCCGAAGACTGCAGTCTCAGGTTCAGACAGGACGTGCTCAGAATCTCAGATGCCTGACACAAGAAGAATAGTCTCGTATTAAGCAATTTATTCCGTCCTTCATATGTTTCCACAGAAGTTGCTATACGAATTTTACCTCTTTGTTAATTACGGAACACGATAAATTTAAGTTGAAACATGATTGGTTGAATTAGTGATTAGCAGTAATTTCTATTGGACGATATATTCAGTAAACATCAGCATTAGTCTGGGCTGCATATCGCATTTCTTCTTCGTCTTACAATAGCAATATAAAACTTTACACGTTACAGTGACAACTTCTCTGAAAACAGGGTACGTGATTCGCTGGTTATATGTACTCAGGTGCTGTGATTGGATGAAGTCGGAGGGTGACATGATTGCTTGGAATCCCTTTATGCTGTCTTTCAGCGAAAGAGTGGTCAGGGGACGTCCTCGTCTGGCTGAACCAGTTGCATTTTGCTTCAGCGGGACAAATTCTTTCCCCTGCCCCTCTTGGTGCCCTCTACATGACCTACCCCTTGCGTCCTGGGTCAGCGGCACATATGTTGCCAATTATGTTTTATAAACTTCCAATACAAGGACGGAGCTGTATACTATACAGGTTGAGACAGACTTAAAAAGACCTTCTTATTGTTAAAGGCGGTTCAAATGTGGATGGACGGACGGATGGATGGATAGATGGATGGATGGATGGATGGATGATTGGATGGATGGATGGGCAGAAAGACAGACAGAAAGACAGACAGACAGAAAGACAGACAGACAGACAGACAGACAGACAGAAAGTTAGACAGACAGAAAGACAGACAGACGGAGTGATTTATTGATTGATTGATTGAGGCGTAAAAATTGATTTCAGAAACTGAAAAACTACACAAACCATACTTCGGTTGCAAGCGCACTTGGCATAAAGGATGTAAGTGTAAAATTTATAAAAGTAAGTTTTATAAGCAGATAATGGTTGACCGTCCGTCCGCAACTTCCATCTCCGTAGCTCTTCAACTAATTTCTAAGATATTTCGCACTGGACACCTTACTAATTATTTTAGGGCGAATTTAATACTACATTAAAATATGCAATCTTGCAACGCTTTTTACTTTCGTAATGAACATAATTTTAAGTTCAAAGTTGTAGGAAATGCAGTACGCTAAGAAACACAGCACAACCCACATGATTTTGACAAAATGTATGCCTCCATCCATTAGAGTACAGGGTTAAAAATCCAAACTACTGCTACATCTAACACAACGAAAACTTCTTCAACACCGCTGCTAGGCAGAGATGTATAACTTCCCAGCATGACACTGCGATGTGAAGTTTGTTCTAAAGCAGGGCTGGCCAACATTGTCCACGGCGCTTGTCCAGATTGCCAACAAATTTCGAAGAAATCCTTTCAAATGCCAAAGGCAATTCTGAAGAGCAAAACGCTTTCTTGGAGCCTGCCATAATCATTATTATTTATTGCGTTATTATAATTATTGCATATAATAATTATAATTGCCAAATGAATTCATATTATGTTTCAAATAAAGACCTCCGCGAAGAATGCCATAAAGAAAAATAAATTTGATGTAAATGGGGCTGCTACTACTTCCTGTTTGAAAATAAGATTGTAAAACGTTTTGTCCATTGTCACGTATCCGCTCAGTCACCGCCACGCCAGCGGCCCAGTGATAAACATCCTGTCAACAATTCACACCGCTCCCAATTTTTGTAAAACTGTTCCACCCGCAATATTATTTTGTAGCAACGGTGATTCATACACAATCTATAAACAGTCAGATACGTGTATATACAAAAATATTCTTCACAATATAGAGATGCTGGTCGGGCAAAAGTAATTAAAAGAACTAGGGACAGCAGTAAATGTCGCGTGCCATTTTGGGCACCCGAGCCATAGGTTCGTCAGACCTATTATAAAGAATACATACGTAATGTCTTATGGGATGTGAAACTGCAAAATGTGGCACACAAGTACCGGCCTTTCGATAAGAATTGCTGCCACCATGTGCAGGACATAAGGCGAAACAGCACCTTTCTTGAATACGCGGCATTACGTCCAAGACCATAGTAAACACAATTAAGTCACTATTCCGTTTACACACAGCCAAACCTCTTGTAAATCTATGTGGAAGGTTAGGGTAAATTAGAAGTTAGTATCCCATATGTGTCTAGACATGCTTAGAAAGCCAAGGAAATAGGCGCCCGAAACAGTGCACAATTCAACTAAGACTCGAACAACAAATCCTAAAAGAATTAAACTTTTATACGTTTTTTAGAGCTTCACTGACAGGGGAGAGGCACAGGGCATGGATACTAGCTAAACATGACAAATCGACACAGGGGCACTTGGACATCAGTGCTCAATGTGGGTTAGAAACCGCAAACTCAGTGATCCAAAGGTGAAAAATCGCCGAAAACCACGTGAACGTTCTAATCGGTTTTTTGTCTTCTCCGTAAAAGTGACTATATCAGCGTCTGCAAGCTTGGAAACGGCATTATTGACAATGGCACACTAAGAAAATACAATGCAACCGCAAGTTCAGACACAGTTGCGAACTTGCACTGCGTACAGACTTGTATCTGTGAGGGATGAAACAGGGTTTCTCCAAGTACTGAGATTTTATCCCACGAATAACATTTCACCCACGCTCCACATTCGCATTTCGGTCATCGAAACACCGATGCTATGCGATCTCAACAACCGGTAGCGTCGTTCAACAAAACATATCTCCCTTCTGTCACAGAAGTCCAAGGGACTTAACTACATTTCTTAATAAACTGTACCAAGTCAACAACAATGACGGACTGCGTACATGCACGGAATTTTCAACAGTTCCTTTTGTTTTACTGCTGTTATGTGAAACTTACGGCAAAGTCGTTGGTCACCTGACGGCAGCAGCAGCAGCAAACAGTATAGTGGATTGTCTGTTCCAACTACGAACACAAGGCCGGTCAGTTTAAAAACATGAGAAAACAATTGTTTGTCTTTTAAGCCTTTTTCTTACAGAAAATGGTTTTGAAATCTTACGTGTACATGTACGTGTATAGCGTTTCGCTGGAAAGAGTCCAATTATACAGCGAATCTAGTAAGTTGATTTCCGAATACAACTCAGAAGATATCCCTTTCACTGTCTGCCGATGAGACACAAGAAACTAAAACATTCAGTCCTCCTGCACGTCTGAAAGAAGGACAGCGATTTATTACTCCAAGCCACAAGCTTACACTGATGCAGTAACAAACGGTGGCTGTCAAGCTTCAAAGAAAGAATTCCGACAAAGGGACGAAAGACGCAGTATCTTTCCAATTTCAGACATCGTGTTCTCCTGAGAAACAGAGAAACACTTTATAAGTAATTCTCACTAGACATCTTGAAGACTGACAGAATTCAATATACACGAAGCTAAAGAACAGTGAGCCGATCCGCGGTGGCCGCGCGGTGTAAGGCGTAGGTTTGGGACCGCTGGCTTGCTGGGATTACGGGTTCGAATCCCGCCGAGGACATGAGTGTCTGTCTGTTGAGTGTTGTGTGTTGTCAGATAGAGGTCTCTGCGACGGGCTGATCACTCATCCAGGGGAGTCCTACCAAGTGTGTGTGTGTGTGTGTGTGTGTGTGTGTGTGTGTGTAACTGAGTGCGACCAATGCAACAATAACCATCTACGCCTATAATGAGTATGTAGGAGAGGTCAGACGAAAAAGAAGAAGAATGAATGAATGAAAGAAAGAAATAAGGAAGGAAAGACAGAAAGTTAAAATAGATCCAGATGATCATCAACGAAGAATTTAGGTATCAGAAAAGAGAACATACATTGATAATCTAACTATATTCACAATTATATGAATTCTATTATAAATTCTGACATGCCAAATAGGGCACGTGTCTGAAGTACTGGCGAAACATAGCGTGCGACAGACTGTTCTTATCGAAATACTTCAATGTATGAGGCTATAAGAAATTATGAAATAATAAACAAACTGTGAAGATTTTGGACTCTTGTATTCGTCGCCCAGACAGATATGTGGGAACCTTTGTGGTGGCGAACTGCAACATGATGGTAGATCTTGACGTAAGCGGGGAGGGGGTCATTATGTCGGTAGCCGGATAGGTTCTCGTGCAGATTACAGCCCAAACAACTGCAGACCGTGACGCGCACACCTAGACGATCTTCGTGCTTATCTTGAGGCCACTGTTGCCCTTCCGAGACATGGAGAGGTGTGTGCCTGTGTCAGAACAACGATTCTTTTCAAAACACATCGCCAGTCTTCGTGCCGATTTCCTTATACCCAATTATTCTTAATTAAAAAAAAAAAGATATTAGGCCCCTCTGTCCACCAGTTCAAAGTTGCATGCATGTTTTATTATTTCGCAACTCTTGGTTTGGAAATCATGGTACAAAATGTAATAACAAGTTTCACTTCTTAATCGTTAATAAAATCATGTAAGTATCTGTAGGAACTTTTGGGGTGGGAGCTAAACTAACGTACAAATTCCGCAAATTTTATGTGATGTAAGATCGTCTAGAAACACATAAAATTTGCTGGGGGAGAGGAAGGGAGGTAAAATAAAAGCCTCATAATATCGCATACATTTCTTGACGTCTTGTTTACAAGGTACGCATCTCAAAGCTGGTAAACCCCAGTGGATCGTACGTGTTGGTTACATCAGTGCGGTTCTTGAACACACATACCACTCTTCTTAAAATTAACTTCTGTGAGACGTTGGCAGCACAGTGCTGGGGAGGGTTATTTTGTCAAAGAAAGAGCGGATAATAGGAAATGTAAGTCAAATGACTCCGAAAGGGCACCAGTGATTATTGCTGAATCCCACAATATATGAAACTTGTCGGTTGAATAAACGTGCAGCTCCATGCAACACAATCCTTCTTGAGAAGTTAACATTCCTCATAGCTAAGAAACTACTAGCCTTTTACTTAACCATAAATTTCTTTGCCCCTTTCACAAAAGCTGGCCACTGTTTCATATCGTGTGCCACATAAATGCAAAGGCGCATTTTCACACTTGGGCTCACAGCCTTTCCTTCAAATTTTCCGACTACATTTCTGTGGCTGTTTCTTATTTCCCACATCTGCCTTATATACGCAACCCACCTCTTCCCGATTAACGCTCTCACCCAAACAATACATTGCGAATACTGCCAGATAGCAATAGTGTAAATAACCAACTAGATGCAACAATAGCAATTTATTAGTAAATTCAATCAACTGAACATGTTTCGGGAGATAATTTCGCCCATCTTCAGGAGCACTAGACTGTGTTTACAGCTTGTGGTATAATGCACCGAAGAAGTTGGTTGTTGGTGACATGGTCACCAGCAGGCACCTTAATGCATCTTAATAGATTGGTTGTAAAGAGAAGGTCTCCTCTCTAGCATTTTTCCTTTTGCACTTATGTTTCTTCTATGCCTGATTGTGGTCAAAGTGATTTACCGAAACATGTAACGGGATAGAATAAATCTGAAAGTGCTAAGGTTAGATTGTTGCGTTTCGTGTAGACTGGTACTGTTGATCAAAAACATAATATTTATATTGTCATGTCTATAGCAGCTGATATCTTTATGTCCTATATGTAAGGTACGAAGTTTTAATCTCACGTATGTATTAGTTCCTTTGTGCCATCACCTCCCTCAAGGTGGCAAACACTCGCCGAAACTTGTAGGAGAGATTATATGTACAAAACGTGTAATACTCTATACATGTATGTGCATTTTTGGTATATATAATTAATTAATAAAGTAAATAATTATTTCTTGTAAAATATGCGGCTGTTATTTCTACCACAAGTATGTATTGTGCATAGTTAACAAAATACAGTATAAAAATGTCATGACTGCGAATGTTGTAAGGCTATCCGCGGTGTGATTAGCTTTGCAATAGTACATTTGTATGTGTGATACACGTACTTAATTAAATAATAGTCTTCATGCAGAAGAGCAAAGAACACGTTGTGAAATATGTGTACCTCAAATCAGAAAGAAAAAAAAAAACTCTCCTCTTTCGGTTTTAAACAGAAGCACCTTGATAGAAATTTGTAATTACTTGAGACAGCCAGCCTTACTGCACGTAGCAGTATGGTGTCATTGTACTGGTTCTGATATGGCCTTCAGAATAACTGTTTTACATTTCTTTCTCAGGAATCATAACCACCATCTAGTAATATGCAAAACAGCCATCAATGTCATCTGAAAACATCTCCCCATTCGATTCTCATGGTCATCCAGACAATCACACACGTGGTCTGTATATTCAACCTGTCCACCGCACTCGCCTCCAGTTTTAACACTTTCCATTAGGATACCTGAAGCTAGTCCAAGACAAAAATAGCTCTTTGTTACTATATGTTGAAATAAGACGTAAAATTATAATTCCGGACAAAGTGAAGGTAGCATATATCAAGTGAGAGTCAGAACTGATGAGAGGCTAACAAAACAGAATTATGGGTTTTCAGTACAAAGTGATGGACATAATTTTAACTAGATGAGTTGAACGTTAAAAAAAACACGTTTCCACTCAATGTATTTTCAAGGGGGTTGAAATTAAGGGTTGTATTATCAAATTGGAAGAGAGGGGAGTGAATTATATTCAGCGTCATGGGGGAAGAAGTGGGGATAGGGCTTCAAAGTGTTCTCAAGGACTAAAACTCACTTTACTTCTCATTCCTTATTTTGAAGTGGAGAAGATACCAACATCACTTTACAGCAGACGTCTCGATATGGAATATTTATCACGGGTGTGGTTATCAAGTACAGTGCTGTTATACGGCAGGTAGAGGAGGATCTCACCAACTTCTCGTCTCTCGCTGTCAACACTCCACATCAGCAGGAAGACATCAATGACTACGATAAAGCTACTTGTTCTCGTACGTATAAAATCAGTCTTGACAGCGTAAATAGTCTAAATTTAAAGTCCTGTCTTAAGATGTACTTTAATACAGTCATAGTAGGGTTAGAAGTCCCTTGTTAAGATATTCTGCATACCTAATACTTTTACACGTTATTTATTGCAGACAAAAATATACATTTGACAAGCTAATTAATGCCGGGAACAAACGTCGCATTTGGTGATATGTTTGCAGACTCTAGAAACGTGTTATGGGATTTGTATTTTATGTAAATTTTCATGTCTGTGCCATTGTAGAAATTAAAAAATGTAGCTTTAAATTAATAGGGGTTACAATACATGGATTCTAACCGCAACTGAATTCGCCTCACATGTCCTTTTGTGGATTTCAAATATAAACGTTAATTGCAATCTGTTCTGTAGTTGCAGAGACGTAAATATTCAGCGACCAGAAGAACGACAGGATAAACCCTCCCTATTATGAGTTCACTTGGTGCACAGACCGCATAACAAATACCTCTTACACTAAAGAATGGTGTTAAAGTATACAGTGTTCATTGACAAGGCGTGTCCAGCAGAAGGAACTATGAAGGAAATGCTGATAATAATGCTGTTCAAATTATTTGTGCAGCTGATTTAAAAAAGATGCGTCATGTTCTGTGGCTGGCATAACAACTGTTCACTATAAGATCATCCGTGCAGTGAGTGTGTGGGCTCACACGACGACGGCCCCTTCATCATATGTAACGGACAAACACGAAACATACAGTCATTCACTGTTACTTGATACTTAGACTTAAGGACATTGGTGAGAAGTAAAAACCAAACTGAATGAATAAACAATAATCGACATTAAGAAGCTAATGACCACTGCTATTACACGATCTAGAGGAACATTAAATGTCTGAGTTTATTATTCACCAATGAATGCACAAGTGATCGTCTTAAAAACAATTTTAAAACTTACATTAAAATAGCTCCAACATGTTTCGGTGCAGTCACACCACTTTCAGGGAGCTAATTACACTTTACAGTGTAACTTTAGCAAGCACGGATAATTAGTTCCCATGAAGATGGTGTGAATGCGCCGAAACATGTCGGAGCTATTTTAATGTAAATTTTAATACTGTTTTTTAAGACGATCACTTATGCATTCTTTGGTGAATAATAAACTTTGACATATCAAGATGCACGGTACAAATATAAAAATTAATTATCTGGGTTTATAACTAGTTTAATATAAGAAAAGCCGTACTGTAGTACAATATGGAAATTCTATTCCTAGGCAGTGCAGATGAAATTGAGAATTTATTTTGTTTTTAAGTGGCAGTATATGTAAGTTCACTCACCACTATCTAGCGCAGCGATTAAGAATTCGTGGAGCTATACTTCTACTTCCCCTGTGTGCCGTCATTGTTGTGAACAGAGACAAATTTACTTTTATGGGTCTGTTAAGAAGATCGCTGTTTTGTTCAATATGAATTTCGCAAGGTAGGCACAGCGCCCCTTTTTTTGATTATCTCGAAAATCGCAAGATTCACAGGAGAACCTATTGCACGCACGCACACACACACAAGTACCTAATGTCTACGTTTGTTCCAAAAATTTTTCAATCCGATAAAATTTTAGCGAATTACAGTCGAGATGGGCCTACAGATAGAAAAACAACTAGTATTCATGTAAAGTGTTCGTTAAAGTATTCGATCTAACTTAAAAAAGCAATTGAACAATGTTTGGTAAATATCTCCATTATCAAATTTCAATAATATCCATTCAGCTGTTGTAGAGATATCAGATGTCTACAGGAGGGACGCTCCGCTGCCAAGCAAACGCACTAACAAGGTAAAAAAATGTAAACACGACGTAATGACGTTTATGCTCATCTTCATAAAATAATCAAAGTGATAGCTCAATAATATTTATATTCATTTGTATAGAACAACATCTCAGCTCAGTTACTTAAATAAGTGAGTATTCCTTAAGAACAGAAGTTCGATTTCCGACAGAGAACGAATAGTTTTCTTCCTTGTTATCCAGAATGACTCTGAAAGCCTCTGCAAATCAGTAGAGATACAAAATTAAAACCGATACACATGCTGCTGTCAACCACAACAAAATTATAATATACTTGTCAGTAAATGCTACATGTTTCAGTTGTACTCGAGACAAGACTATTGAAGATTGTTGTGGTTTACGGCAGCACGTATGTCAGTTTAATGTGATATACCACAATGGAATAAATTTACACAAAAAAAAAAAAGATATAAATTTGACCACTAACGTACCATTACTGTAATGACCAAACTCGGCCTGAATTTGGAGGTCTTACATATCTGCACGCAGAGAGATCTTTCTTTTCGGTATCAGCTTCTGGTATCTCGAAAGTTAAACAGAGATTCTTTGGTACAGGGACGTCACTACGATCAGAAGCTCCTTCAGCTGCAGGTCACGAACCGGTAGGTTAAACTGGCTACACTACTTTTTACTTATCTCAGTAAGTAACCAACTTGATGCCCAAAATTTTTGTTTTACAATAAGTTTATTTCATGCCTCTACATATTTCGAGCACATGTGCCATCATCAGGAGGTCAAAATTGCATTACACAGCTTCTGGCATCATCACACCTATAGGTGATGATGGCACATGTGCTCGAAATATGTAGAGGCATGAAATAAACTTATTGTGAAACAAAAATTTTGTGCATCAAGTTGGCAATTACTGAGATAAATATACTGAGATGCACGGTCAGCAAAACGTCAAAAATTGGCTACACTACGTTACAAAAGAAGAAGGCTTTTACGATCGCGGTAATGAGAAAGTATTCGGACCCTATGATGCTATCACTCACAAAATGTCAGTATGTTTGCAGTTAATCTATCAATATGGTTCAGTGACCTGGCAATATGCCTGTTTATGCGAACACTGTGAACAAGGCGGTCGCATTTACTGTCTGGACTGTGAAATATACTTTTAAAAAAATGTGACGAACCTTAAACAACGCCATATCACTTCCACACCAGGATGCTGCATGACGAACACGGCCCTCGTGCAGCCTTCGTGAAACCAGTATGGCAGCAAGGTCGGCAGGTGTCTCAAACTGACATCCTCGGGTCATGCTTCAAAAATACGACACGCGCTCTAGAGAATAAAGAAACATTTCGGGAATAAAAACCTCCGACTTGGTAAAATAAAATACACACATAGAAATATTTGGGCCCACGTGCGATGAATTCAGTCAACTGTCCCGGATGTTCCGTAACAAGACGTTTTGTGATCTGCACATGACAAGTGCTTCTGTCAGGTATTTGGATAAATTACCTTACGATGCACTGTGGATAGGAACAGAAAGTGTGCAAACATAAATGTGATGTTCACATTTCTCAAACAACATAACTTGTTTGATGGTGGAGATGGGTGAGTAAATCGAGATGTATCTGAGGGTGAAAGACAAGAAAATTCGAGATAAACGTGACTGATCCGTGACCATACTCAAATGTGGGTTAGGGAATGTAGCGATGTTGAAGCTACAAGTTGTTCTAGCTAAGAATGAATGAGTTAGTCAATAAATCAGTACACTCATCCCTCGCTTTTGTGGGATGAGATTCCTAGACACCATGCGAAAAACGAAAATCCCTCAATAACTGAATGAAAGTGTTTTTTCTTTGAAGAAACCTCGTGATGGGACACTCTTTTTCTCTCTCTCTCTCGCTCTCTCTCTTTAAATTCCTTGAACGTCATGCGGTACGGCTCGAATACCCGTTCAAGTTGTCGAACAATTCTGATGCTCCTAGCAATTGAAGAGACCGAGTGGTGTATATTTTCACTCTCGGAGCGACCCTGAGCATTTACGAAACCGCGAAAGGCGAGGGATGAACGTATACAGGGAATATTGCATAGCTTGGCCACCACGATCGCCTGAATATACACCCATGGACTTTTCTGTGTGGAGATTCGTTAAAGACAAAGAATTTGTTCCAACTCTTCCTGCATGTTAGGAAGAACTACGGGCACGGATAATAGAAGCGGTTGCGACCATAGACGCGTAGATAATTCATAGGATTTGGGACGAAATCGCTTATGGGACATCTGCTGAGTGACACGAGGAAACCACATTGAACATCTGTGTGAATATCTGTAGATAATACGTAAACATTCACAAAATACTGTACATGTTTAAGTTTTATCTACAGATATTCACACAGATGTACTAACACACAGTTTGAGATCTACTGTGAATGAACAGTTACAAAGCTGAAGTTGGTCTAACGTTTATTTAACGACACGTTTTCAACTGCACGAAGTACAGGACGTTCCTAAATTAATTACGTGATACATATCATAATATCATAAGTTTTCTACTTTCTGTGTTATTACACCTTAGTTATGGATAACTAATTTAGGAACGTCCTGTACATTGTGCAGTTGAAAACGTGTCGTTAAATAAACGTTAGACCAACTCCAGCTTTGTAGCTGTTCACTCACTGTAAATCTCAAATTGTGTCCAGATTTCAGATTTTAACTCTTCCTGTTCGTTTCCTTGCACTTCTAACATTCGTCATCTCTACTATTCATAACGTTATATCTCTCTTAGCTTGTGTCCACCCTTCCAAGGTTCTACTTACTGATTTTACAGCCCTAATAAAATTCTAACATAGAAAAACCAACAGAAATTACAGCTTACATCCACCTTTCCAAAGAAACGATGTTAACTAGAACTTCATGAGACCTTCCACGCATAACGTTAGATACACAAGGCAGGAATCATAATCCTATTTGAACATCACACAATTCACTATCTCCATGGAAGAGGATCTTTCTTGAAATACTGATAATTATGTGTGTGATTAAGAAGCTCCCTGCATACATGTATCTTGAAATTCATCAGTTATATCCAAAATATTCTATCTGATCCTGTCCTAAGTCAATTACAGTTTAATGGGATGTGATGAGGCCATGTAGTTTGGTAGCTAGGTACAGTCTTTTCAGAGGGATGTAATGATGCCTTCTCAAGTGCAGAGCAATGCTATAGAGAAGTACAAACGGTAATTGCAGCTCTCAGTAAGCCAAACAAGAGGTGAGAAACAAATTATTGAAATGAAAAATGGAAAGAAATTAATTTTAAGGACCAAAAAAGCCAGAGGAATTTTAGAAAAGAAAGTGCGCTGGGAAAAAGCCTGGATGGTTCACAGTTGAGAATGTCAAAGTACCAGGCAGAGTTCTCACTAAGTTCAAATGCAGGGTCCCAAGTAATAGAACTACACTGGCAACTGGTGCAACTGCAAGAACATCAAATATTACTACCCTGAGTTGTTTGAATTGTGCACCTCTTCATACTTTGCATCTACACCATACATATTAATACCATCCTCTCACTTGTTCTTATATGAATCTCCCTGCAGTTTTATGAAATTGTATATAAGTTTATAACTTTTTTTGTGAGTTACATATGCCCTGCCCCCATCTTCCTTCACCATTTAACCAACTTAACAATATTGGATCATGATTAAACATTATTTCTAACCTCAACATTTTGTTGCTTTCCATTTTTAGGTCCAAATAATCCCTCAGCATTTTGTTCATCCCTTACAATTACTGTGAAATTTTGAAATCTAACTGTTGTAGCTTGTATTATATGACACTTACATGAACACGTTTTGAAGTTCCCAATAAAAACATTCATACTTACATACATACATACATATATGTACATTTCACAGATCCATTTTCTTCCTTAAACAGCAGTTGAATATGAAATATGTCAAACATATAAATCAGAAAACACAGACACACATAGAAAATACAAATACAACATATTATGTAACAAATATACTTTTGAGAATCATACAATACATGACTCCAAGTCACTAATCAAAACAAACCAAATTAACCTTTTGGTGCCGGAATTATTTTTTTAATTTTAGCACACCCTCTATACAAAATGTGAATAATACAGGAACCAAATATGTTAGATTTATGAAACAAACTGCATTTTGAAGAGGAAAAAA
>Ga0123355_10010418_pt1 | contig 14249 bp, 12 predicted proteins | sample TergutEmb28metaG_3_FD_89872 | JGI IMG/M metagenome (GOLD analysis project Ga0123355, IMG submission 89872) | Embiratermes neotenicus P1 segment gut microbial communities from Petit-Saut dam, French Guiana - Emb289 P1 | ecosystem: Host-associated > Arthropoda: Insects > Digestive system > Gut ...
CTGAAGGAGGCGATACGACAGGAAGTTGCTGCCATTACACCTGAAATGATTCTCAAGGTCATGGACAACTATCGAGAGAGGCTACATCAGTGTATCAATATTCAAGGCCGCCACTTGAGAGATGTTTTGCTCAAAACACATTGGTGTAAAACAGCATTCTGTGTTCTTTCCAGAAATAGAAAAACATTTGCCGTGTCTTCTTTGGTTTTGAATTTATTCACTTCTCAAATAGGGGAGTTATTCCTGCCGCACCTGTATATCTACAGCAACTACTTCCAAGTGCTCTCATTCATTCATTTTTTATGAATGTAGCATTGTATACAATTCGGCTCCTTCTTATGCATGCCATATTACTTGTTTTAAATTCTACCAACATTCCCTTATCAAACACTTTTAAAAGATCTGGCATGACACCTCAAAAGTTTGCATGACCACCATATGGATGTTGTTGGTGGATGGAGAGAAAGAGTTAGAAACATATGGTGGCCCGTAGTGACAAGATACATGTACCAAGTTTCATGAAAATGGTTCAAAGGTTAGCATGGGGGAGGGGAAGACGGATATTGCATGCACACAAATTGAAAGGATTACACTTAAACTCATAATCCATAACCATACCTGATGACATCATGAAATGTGTTTGTATAGTATATTTTATGATTTCTCCAGTGAAAATCAACTGCAATGGCATTCTGCACATCTGGTATGGGCAGGGAGACATCCCACATTTCAGGGGTGTCAAGTGATATCCTGGCCAGTGAGTTCCGTGTTGCAAATAGTAGGTATTTTGATGGAGATGAGTTACATGTCTGTCTGTCCTCATTAAGTACAATCCCTGTAGGGCATGCGCACGTGTAGGTAGATGGTATTCGCAAGCAGAGATGTGAACATCCTCCATTATTTCTCCCACAGGCATTCTCTGCGACATTGTCCACCTGCAGTGGGTGGGGAACACAGAGTCGGACAGACAAACAGCTGCTTTCATGCTTTAGCACAGTGCTATGTCTATTTCTATTGTTCAACTAGAGAAAGGTTATTGTCTTCTTCAGCATATGTTCACACTTCTAGAGGATTCTGATGACACTGTTAAATTTACAGTTGCTGGGTTTCTGCAGTTCATCATGTCAAATTTCAATTGTCCAGTGTAGGTGCCTACCCCACCTTTTCTACCGTTTTTATAAGGAAATGGATCCAGTTTCTGAAATGTATTCTGTTTAGAATATCAGTCAATGTCCAGAAACCCAGCAATTCTGTAAAATTCACCAGTAGTATCAATACTAAGTTCTAACACAAGTAGACATATTTAGTTCAGCCAGTGTTACAGAAGTCCACATATTCAATGATGTAGGATTTTTTTTTAATCGATGAATTGTGATTTTAATGTGAAGTGGGGGTTTGAACCTGTATGAACTAAAATTAAGTTATTATTTTGGTCTTCTTTGTAACTGCACTGTGGTCTGGTAGACATTTTGGCAGAACCTGCTGCCTTCTTTATCTACCCTGAAGCTGTAATGAACACTTGGTCTCACACAATTAGACTGCACAGTCATAACTCATTATACATTTGCATTGCTGTGATAACCTCAGATCACTTAGTAATATTTTCCTGGCAACTTTTCGTGTACATGCTGAATGCAAAATTTTGTTGTAATCTATCAACTAGTTTTAGAGATTCAACATGCAGATGAATGGACAGATAAAACTCCCCTTGCTGTAACATGTTTATTGTTTTAACTATTTTACTGAGTGCACCTTCAGAAGTGATTGCGTGCTTCCAAAAAGTTGTGTCTTCATTAAATTAAAAACACACAATATTTGTTACATTTCTTGAGCCTGTCTTGGTTGGTCTTACCTGTACAGACCTTACGTCCATGAGTCCCTCAAGCTTCCCCCTGATTATGGTGCTATCATTCCCACTGATCTTATCAGCCCTGTGTAGAGCATATGTCTGCCAGTCTGTCCAATACATGTGAATGCCAACTATGACCAGTCCATATGGGTGAGGTACACCTGTTACCACAATATGCCGGTCTCTTCCTGAGAGATCAGAGCTTTCAATGGTCTTACGTTGCCCATCATTCCAATACAAGCGGCCAGCAGGTCTGTCAATAGCCAGCCCATTAGGCCAGCCCAAATTTTCTGATATTAAAGTTAATCTGAAACAAGAATTTATTATTGGCAAGGTTGTACTAGAGCCAGTCCACACTGATTCAGTTCAACCAGTGCCTAAAAGTTCAAAGAAAATGGTACACTTCCCTGTGTACAAGACTGAGGGTATCAAATATTGTTTTTTTTTACACGTTTAAATTATAGACCTCTTTTTCATTCCCACAAGCCAAAAAATGGTACCTTACACTTAATCATGTGAACTGGTAATTAAAATTCTAGTTCACAAGCCTAATTGTAAATATTATTGTCAATTAGTCATCCTGACTATAGGGGAGGAGAGGTGGTCCAGATGACCCAGGAATCATATAAGTAACATACGAAAAATAATCACTTAATACTAAAGTGTAACTTTAAAGTGTAAAGACTGTCCTTATATCCTTAATGCTGAGGATATAAACAAATATCGGCTGCTCTGCCTTCTGTTCCCACTCCACACATCTTGGAGTAAAAATTCTTCCGTGCTTCCCCTTGACAATCTCCACCACTGAGCAGATCGCATGAGGGAAGACCAGATTGTTTTTGATCCAGAATTGGCTGGACCATCCAGGGATATGAACTAACTAAGGATGACTGTGCTTAGAAGGCCTCTGTGTATTTAGGATTCTAGAAAATTGTACCTAAAGATTAGAGTCTTCTGGGATGTGATACTGTGTAGTTTGCTAGGATACAGCAGGCACCTCAAAAAGGTCGATACTTATCTACCAAACTGTACAGTATTACACTGCTATATTCATTGTTGTAAGACCCTCATATCTAATAGGATTTAATCTTTGTTGTATAATGCTCATCAATTTATAAAGATAAAGCAAAGGTTATACAGGCCAGACAGTCTCTTAGGGTTCCAGGAGGATGAGGCTCCCAGATTTCCAAACAGTCGGAACATGAAGGTGGTAAGGTTGTCAGCCCCACACACCAGCCACTTTTTACTCCCCAGAAGGTATTTCTGGTACTCATTTCTGCTACAGACTGAGTTGAACCCAGGGTCATAGTGCAGCCAGAAGGATTAAGTCAATGAAAAATTCCACTGACTCCATCAGGAATCTAACCTGTGACCTTCGTACTTGTAGCATGGTGCCTCAACCAACTGCACCGCTGCATACCCCATCGACTTGTATTACCAAATAGTATTAGAGTCATCAAATCAAGGCAGATGAGACATATAACACAAATGGCAGAAGTATGCAAGGCATATCAAATTTTAGTCAAAGGACTGAAGCAGAGGAGTTAGCTGGAAAACTAGACAAATGAGAGGCTAATTTGAAATTAGATCTCACAAAAGTATGATATAAACTTGTGGATTGAATTCGTCTAATTGCAGATAGAGTAGTAATGAATGCATGTTATTCCAGGTACTCTAGTACTGGATGCATCAAGTTTCAGGTACCGTAGTACTGGGTGCATCTCACTGCAAGTACAGTAGTAATGAGTGCAACTAATTTCCAGTGCAGTAGTGCTGGATGCATATAATTTCATGTGCAGTAGTACTGGATGCATATAATTGCAGGTGCAATAGTACTGGGTGCATCTAATTTCAGGTACATTAGTACTGGGTGCATCTAATTTCAGGTACATTAGTACTGGGTGCATCTAATTTCAGGTGTGCAGTAGTACTGGGTGCATCTAATTTCAGGTGTGCAGTAGTACTGGATGCATCTAAATGCAGGTACAGTAGTACTGAATCTTTGTGTCAAATAGAATACAGGGATTCTGCTGACTATTTGATGAACCATGAGATTTCTCAAGTACTGCTTTGTGGAGTTACTTTCAATTTTAACACTGCTGTGTTAGTTAAAAGCTGTGTAATTTCACATGAAGTCAGACAACAGTTTTGTATAGTGAATCAGAAAGGATCAGGCAGGAAGCAGTCATGGCCTTTTGCAGTGTTCTCGCAGGCATTTGCATGTAAACAATGTAAAATATTAGGTCAAGAGAGGTGATGCCATGTCTATCAGTTGAACTGGATGCTGCCCAAATATGAGTACATGTGTTTCTGTTAATCCAACTTGCTTATTTGTGGATTGCAGTGCCACCTGTATATCCTCACCTATCCAGCTGTTTATCAAGCTTCTGAGATCGGTGTGGTCTGTGTCAAATAAGCAGAATGTAATCTGACATAAGAATATGTCATGTTGAATTAACAGTTTGTTTCTGTCCATATAAATATTTGTCTTGTTCAGGATACATTAATAATTCATACACTTACTGTGCAATTACACTAAGTATGATGACTTTTAATCATCATGTGAAAAATATTCTAAATGTTACCATGCTGTTATTTTCCTCTTTCCAAAAAAATTACCCAACAGAATTCAATGATAATGGTTCTGATATGGGTAGTGTTTTTACCACCTCTTAAGCTCGTGTGACTGCCATTTTGTTATTGTTAATGGCAACTCCATAGTGCAGAGTCATTTTTGGAATCTGGGTAGGTCCTTACTTGGTCATGAAACTGCCTGCTGTTACAAAATTGCATTCACAAAGGCCTGCCCCAGACTCTGTCCCTATACTCACACACTCTTTGTCTGACAAATATATTAATATTATGCCGTCTCCTTTTCATATATCCCAGGATAGCATAGTCAGTAAGTATAATGACTCACTATGGGCTGGATGGTCCAGGGATCAAATCCTGGTGAGGTGGCAAGATTTTCTACATCCATCCAGACTAGCTCTTGTGCTCACTCAACTTCCTGTGCAATGGGTACTGGGTCTCTGTCCCAGGGGGTTAAGTGGCCAGGTCATGGCAATAACCACCAACCCTCATACAGTGCAAAAGTTAAAAAAAGAGTAGAGCTATGCCTCTACTCCTCCTCTGGGCTTTCATGGCATGTTGTAGGGTGAACTTTAACTTATCTTTATCTATTTGTATGTCTACCCAGTTGTCTCTTCCATTGTCAGTATATGACTTAAGTTTCATGCAGTTCTCATTGTCCTCATGCATTCCACATGTCTAAAGCAATTGTCTTTTTCATTAAATCCCCATAATACTGTTTATAATGACTGTCGACATCTTACAAAGTTGGAATGGCCTCCACTACATATTTGTTCTTATGGAAATCGTTTAGTATTTACAACACTGGAGATGACAGGACAGACACACATTCTGCTGCAAGTATTATACTTCTTTACTGCACATACTAACCTGTTATTACCATCCATATCAGCTTGTTCTATTCGAGCGTTCTTTCCCCAGTCAGACCAATACATCAGTCCATTGTGGTAATGTAGAGCAATGGCACGTGGTGATTCCAAATCAGTCCACACCAAAACCTTACGGTTTCGTCCATCTAATTCAGCCACTTCTATGCTGTTACGCCCAGCATCAGTCCAGTATATCTGAGACACACGTCACATATTACAGCAAGATGAAGGCATAGCGTTAATATCACAAAACATTAAGCAGGAATACAATCAAATTTTAAAAATTAATTTACTTATGTAATACAAAAACTGAGGCACGGATAGTGGATCAACATCACACCCAAAAGTTTTGCTGAATACTTGCACATTGCCTTAAAATTTGAAGGAAAGAGATATATCGGACGACCCAGAACATGGTCTAGTCACATAAAGGAAAGCCTAAAGAGGAGAAGAAATAGTAAGAATTCAGACACGAAAGACTGTTGGTAGTTAAAATGGACTTAAAACCAACAATCTGTATGAAACAATGCAGGAGGAATATAGTAGTTTCATGTGACCATAACAGCCATGTTGGTCATGAGATAGCTCATGGAGTATATTTTATTACATCTTGAAGTATTCTTACATTAAGTTCGCAGTAGGAAGACAAAACACCCAAAACAAAAGAGAATAGTTACATTACACACACACACACACACACACACACACACACAGTCAAACCCCGATGTAGCATACCCCCTTATAGTGCCACCCTTTCTCAGCACCTGTGGCTGTGGAAGTCTGTGAACAGAAACTAGCTGTTGTACAATATTTTGATTCACTGCCACTGGGGTGAACACAGAGTGGCATTATATCAGGGTGTGACTCTGTGTGTGTGTACATATATATATATATATTTGTATTTAAAAAATATAAAATGGGGTAGTCCATTATTTTGACCACAAATAAAGTCAGATGTATTAACACATATAAGTGCAGCTTCTGAGATACCTTTCTTCCTGTTGAGTCTACAACAATACCATCTGCTGTCTGTAGGCCTTCCTCTATAATGTTCTCAATATGCTTGCCATCACGCGTTGCTTTCTGAATAACATCTTCTGCTGTGTCTGTCCAGTAAATCTCTCCTGCAATAAAACGTAGAACATAAGATACCAAATGTACCAGTCAATGTAGGATACGATGAGATTAATAATTGGAGTTATGGTGACAGCAGGCAAGTAGGCTCAGGAATTCATATACACCTGTTTAAATCTCAGCCAAGACACCAACTAACTTTAACTGAGCTCCTCTATGGATTGCCTCAGTCATTACATGCAGATGCCAAGATAGTAACTCAAATTAGGCTGTCAGTGATTCCTTCCACCTCTTTCACTGTCCATTATTCATTCTCAAAATTGCCAACGGCATCAAAAGTTTGTGCAACACATTTCATTAGGGTGCGCACCCAGGGAATTTTAAATTTTATTTTCATAAAGGCAAACATGTACTGAATGCTTAGTCATGAATGATATTGTTTTTAGTCTTGAAACAAATTAAAGAAACTAAAACTTAACTAAATACAACAATCCATAATTTAAAACTAAAATAGTGTAACATGCAATTGAATTAAAATGAAAATGTACTATTTTTGAGACATTTGGGTGTGCCAGATCACACACAGCACACCCTGTATGCATGCCTATAAACACCATCCATAAATAAATAACTAACAAATATAATTTGGTGATACATTTCTGTGTATAAGATGAAGCAGAATTGCCAGTCACCCAGCTGTGACATTTGTGGACAATCTTGTTATGATGCTGTACTTTCATGCCTCTACTTACCTGTTTTCCTGTCAACATCCACAGCAATAGCATTCTTGAGAGGTGGTAAAGGCAGTACAACATCAACAATGTATGGAACATCCAATGAGATCTGCCGGATGTCTACTCGATGTGCAAATATTAGGGAGTTGGTTGGTCCAATAGCACAATTTTGACCATCCTCCTAGAAGCAGATCAGTAATTCTGGATAAATTATAAATTTTCACATGTACACTGGAACCCCCACTTAATGTTCAGATTCAGCAGTTCCAAGTCAATTATTACAGTGTGAAGTTTTCTACATTTTCCTCAGTGTAGTATTCAAGTTTACTGTGGATGTTTCAATGTATAATACTGGAGGTTTCTGCTGCAGTGAACCTATATATGAAGTTCACGTAAATCAGACAATACTATCAGAAAGTACTAGAGAGCCAGTACTCACCAACAGCTTAATTCCTATTGGACATGCACATGTGTGTTGCTTGGGAAGGGGAGCGAGGAGGCAGAGATGTGAACACCCACCATTCTCTGTTTGACACCTGGTGGGCACTGGTTGACGTCGTCGATGGAAAACCCTCACATCCATCAGGTTTGATATGCCAGAACTATACCCATACAAAATATAGTTCATGTATAAATAGTTCACTTAAAATTTACATTTCTATTCTGTATGATATATAAAAACTAATTCTTTTTTGCATCAGTCAGCTGGCTTCTTCCTAGACTGCTGTTAATTAAATTCTTGAGTTAATCTGTGTATCATGCAGGCCAAGACAGAAGAGGGATTTAGTAGGCCACAAAGTATAATTTGGGATTCAGCTTTGGAGCCATAGAAGCTGTAGCAATGAATGAGAACAGTGCCTCAGAGCTCCAATCCACACCAACAAATCCCAGCTGCATCTTCTACATGCACAGAGAGAAATTAATGGAATCAAAATATGTGTGTTGTGCCCACCTATTTCATACTGGATATAGTTTTTCCAACTTACATGGTTTTTTTGTAATTCATTATACTTTTAACACCATGAAAAACTGAAGACTCAGCTCCATACATTTTTGATCTTCCCACTTGGTTGGAGGAGAGTGCTCAGCTTCAGAAGCTGACTGCTTAATTCCCTATAAGGATGGAGGGACCCTAGAAATGGTTTAAAAATAGCCCAGAAGGAAACAAACACTAGCTGCTGAGCCCTTTGCTTACCCAGTATGAACAACTGGGGTATCCTGGCTCACAATTAAAGTAGTATGGAATAAACTTATTTTATCAGAATTGAAATCTTTCACATTTATATCATTTTGACATTTTCAAAAGTATCTAGGAATGCATGGTCACTAAAAATCTGAGATTGCCCATACTCTTAATGCTGTTGGTGGAAAACACTAACTCACAATCAGGATATGGGATACACAAAATCCCTTAATCATTTCAGTGTCAGTCACAGTACATATTTGTCATGTATGTGCTGTCTAGACTGTGTTTTCTTAAGAAACTTGGACAGCAATACAGTTTGCCATACTTTAATACAGATGCTTGCAAAAGTCGGGATGAAAGAGTTAAAATGTACATGATTATTAATACCTCAGTATGGTTCTATTCTTTCCAGTTAATTTATCTGCCATGTGGATACTGGAAGTATCCCAGTCAGTCCAGTATATCTTATCTCGAAACACAGCGAGACCAAATGGGTGTAGAAGTTCAGATCCTGAGCAAAAATACATGGTTTTAAAACAAGCACAAATTGTATACCAATTGAGTTATACATATTGAAATAGTCAATATGAATGATGTATAGAAAGTCCTCCTGTGCAACTTCATGTTCTTGTGGCAATGGATATGATATTGGTGTCTTCTGGGATGTGGGACCATATAGGCTGTTAGATGTTTACCAATATTCTGAAGGAACATTCTCTTTCCCTCTTCAAGGTAGAAAGTTTGAGTTGAGATGGAGGCAGCACATTCTTCTGATACATGAGTATTTCCACTAGATCACATGACATCACATCCCAGAAGACAGTAATGTTCAGAATCTTCCTGTTTCAGTTTGTGTGCCTGGCAGTTGCTATAAGAAAGTATTATGTATAATGCACGAGAAGATATTTCTCAACTGCCATCGGCTGGGCACCATTGAACAGCTCAATGTCTAAAGGAATCTGTCAGTTATTTACAACCCTTATCAGAGATAGTCAACATGACAAATAATAGAAACTGCCTGTGAAATCACAACTTTGTTTCTGTAATCTGAATTCACTAAGTAAGAATAATTTGTTTTTTCTTGCAGTGAACTGACTTCCCTCTATCAGTTAACTATTTCCTATCCCCTCTTGAAAGTTTTCTGTACCAACTGAATTTACTACCTTATGATCTGGATTCCTGATATTATGTGTCTTTACTTGTTACACTTTTCCACAGATCTACTGGTCATTCATGAATAGAAACAGCAGTTATGCTTTATTAAATGCTTGTGTTCAAGTTGCTTACATGCTTGTGGTAAATACTAGGAGTGAGATTGTAAATAAAAAGTACTGGAAAGGGTTAAGACATGACGTACAGAGACTTTGAATATTTAACTTTAGTGCTGAAGGTACCCTCTGTGGACTAAAGCAGCTCACATACTTTAATTAAGTGTTTTCTCCTTGTAGGAAATATTATGTGATCATGTTACGGACAGAACTATGTAGCTACCTAGCTGTGTGCTTGTATGTTTAGTTTATCTGCAGATTTTATGTGTTCAAAATCAGTAGCAAACTTATCATTCATGTTGTTTATAATCTCATACCTATGAGTACAGTACGTCCAGTTCCATTCAGTGAGACAAATTCAATCGCTTTTGTACCACCATCTGCCCAGTACAGTCGTCTGAGATCATGGTCAATAGCAAGCCCATTAGGCCACGTTAAGTTGTGAGTTATGAAGGGTGCACGCTGCGAACCATCCATACCGGCTTGCTCTATCTTTGGTACAGTCCCCCAGTCACTCCAGTACATATAGCCACCTGTGAAAGAAACTTACAAGTAGCATGTACAAGAACAGAAAAATATGGTCCAAAAATATTTGAAAATTTGATATGTTCCCTTAACAGTGTTGAAATTATCAAACATAGGAATTTAACAGTAATGGCAGGGTGAGAGAAAGAAACAGAGAGGAAGGAATGAAAAGAAAGAATGAAAAATAGGAGAAAGAAATGCCAACGGAAATGAAAATGCGATTGAGTCTGTAAAATGCGGTGTAGAACCATTTCAGCCATTTCTAATAATTAGCACTAGAGGATGGAGCATTAGCTGGTTTCGGAAGAGGTTGATCAGCTGTGTTCCCAATATCTGAGCCAGTGAATGGATTTTAGGGTGGGTGGGTGGGGGTGGGTGGGGGTGTGTGTGTGTGTGCGTGTGTGCGTGTGCGTGTTTGTGTGTGTGTGTGCGTGTGTGTGTGTGTGTGTGTGTGTGTGTGCACGTGTGTGTGTGTGCGTGCGTGTGCTGTCACTGCCTGCTGTGCTGTGACGTGAGTTATTTTAGGCTTATCCACTAGCGTGTACAGCTGATATGAACATGTGTAAAAACGGAAGAGGTCTCCCTTTTGCCTTGCCTGGTGTGGCAACACAACAATCTGCACTTGTCACCAGTCACAATTTGCTGTTGGCAGTGTGCCATACCACAGGTAACAGAAGGTGTAAAACTGTTGCTCCTGCTGCATTGTTTATAGTTAATTTGTCCTCATCATGTCCAAGATTGATATGACCAATTGGCAACACATGCAACATCTCAGAGAGACGAAAGTGTAGCTGTGTGGAGGAAGAAGAAAACTGATTTAAGCATCACAACAGGAAACATTTGAGACCAGCTAGACATATGTAACATGACTGTCTGACTAAAAGGGGCATATGTTCTGAATTACTTTTTCTGGATACAAGTAAAAGCAAAAAAGGCTGTAATAAGCAGGTCTTACTGTGAGAAGTCACACGAGAGTACTGTCACATAAAGTCACACTTACCCATAGGGTCTACTACAATGTCCCTGGGTTTGTCCAGTCCTTCCCAAACAAGTAACCCTCTCATGCTGCCATCAAGGGTGGACACTTCAATTCTATTAGTGCCAGCATCTGTCCAGTACAGTTTACTAGTCACCCAGTCGACAGCCAGACCAGCAGGTGATTCTAAAATGAGACACATAAAATAGCTGTGAAGAGCAACACTGCATTATTCTGTGTCTGACTAGCTCTAGTGCCTGAATGTAAACATTAGACATAGTTAATACATACCAAAGTATAAGACAATTCTGTATGCCTCCCATCCCTGTAGGCTGTTTCCAGGTGACTTTGTTACTAATAAATTAGCTCCCTGGTAGCAGAATCCAAATGTTCAAAATAGCTAATATTACAGCCTCCCATTCAACACAATCCTGAACCAGTTTAATCTCTTTCTTACCTCACTAACATATGTAAATGAACTTATTTGCCCAAATTTTTATTATTATATATCAGGCCTTAATGTATCTTTAGGGCATTTTAATTACTAAACTGTGCTATCAAATGTACAGACATATGGTATACACTGTATGTCTGTACATGTGATAGCACAGTGGAACTGATTTCATGAGCCAACATGAAGAACATGTCTCTACATTTGTCATCTACAGGTACAGATTTTAAATATCCTGATACTACAACACTAGTGACCAAATTTGACCCAAAGGTAACATTACTGGTATCATAAATATGCAGTGTTTGGCATAGTAGTTACTGTATACAGTTTCTGCTTCAGCATTCATAAATTCTGCATTTTCCCCATGGATTGTATTTATGTGCCTGGTATGATTATCATTGTATTATTATTTACTTAACACTCATTGATTTCTTGGTCTTCGTGTTGGGGGCATAATATTCCATGAAGGTTAGAAACTGAATTTTCAGCTTCATGACAACACACTTCATACTTCAGAAAGGGAGTGGTGTTACTGACACTCCCACCTCACAGGTTGGTGAATGGAATTAAATAGAAAGGGAACAGCAACTACAAAGGCAGATGACCTAACATGATGTGAATTCACCCCAAATTTCACAAAAAAAAATTCAAAATTTTCTTCAACAGTTATTGAGGGCACAGGCACACTCTTATAAAATGGCGAAATTAGGCTAAAAGTTATAAAAAGAGAAGCATATATAAGACCTTACCAAGGTTTGAACTGACAATAACTCTTTGTTGACTGCCATTTAGATGTGCACAATTAATCGTATCAGACTCAACATCAGTCCAGAAAATTGAGTCAGAGTCACTGTCCCATGCAACAGCAACTGCTGATCGGACACCATCCACAGGGATTACCACATCAACATCATTGTCTTCCAGCTGACGCATACGTAGGTCCTTCTTACGAGCGAATAAGAGGAGTTTTGCTGGTGATGAGTCACAGTTCTTCCTGAGAGGAAAAAGCAGTATGTGTAAACTGGACCTGACCTATTAAAGGCTAATTTCTGTTTCCTTATAGCGAACCTCATGCAGATGCCATTTTTATACACATTTTTACAATAGGACACAAAAATGAACATAAACTTCACATTGTCATAAGTCATTATTTTCTTGAAAAGGAATGGTTAAAATCTGTATATTCTTCAAAGATTTATGATGATAAATTTCAACAACTAACTATTGAATGCTCTGACCTCACAGTGTTATTGACCTACTGTTGGCATTGTGAAGACAGGAATTTAAAATGCAACAAATTTTTGTGCAACAACCTAGCATGTAACAGGGCCTTGCACTTGGTGGGCCATCATAAACACAGTAATGAAAAACAAGTTGTCATAGGAATAGGATAAGTCTTGACTAGCTCAGTGATTACCAGCTACTTAAGGACTGTGCTCCATGCAATCAGACGAGTGGTCTGTTATGTTGAGCCCCTAAGTGTATGACCATTCTCATGAACACCAGGATTTAATCTGAGTTGACTCTGAACTTACTGGATGGACATAAAGACAGAATATGAAGCATCATAAAGTTACTTTTTCTCTTATAACCTACATTAAAAGCAAATAAATTATAATAACTACATCCATCTTTTTCTAAAGAAGAACTGTGTCCTTACTTTGATTCCACTACAATGTTGGGTCAGAACTGATGCCTAAATTGTGATTATTTGCTAGCTGGTCAGGCCTATCGCATGACTGAGGGGTATAACTGGAATAATAACTGGCATGAGACAGTAGGGTACTCAGGAAAACAGCTTAGTACTCTACCACCTTGTCCATAAACAGTACCATGTGTGCTGGAAATGGAATGCATTTCCGTGGTGAAACACTGGTTTCTTCCTGAGTTAGGGGAAGAGCTACAGTGAAGTTTAAACTGCCAACAAACAAAGATAAGGCTGCCGTGAAAGCAGTACTGGACCTTAGGTTACATGAGAGGCCATAACTTTTTCCAGTAGTTGAATATGTTTTAGCTTCTCAAAAAAGACTCCTGTTTCCTCAAGGTGGTAATGCTTCTGACACATTCTGGAGGTGCATGATCCAAATCTTAGCCATGATACCAATTATTCTGAGTTTTTTTTTCCCCCATGGTTTTGCTCAATCTTGCCTGGCAAATTCTCAGCTGGAACCTCAAACTATGCCATGACTTTTACTTTTGACATCCTTTCCAATTAATTCTTCACTCAACATTCCGCCATTTAATGCTGTGTAGTCAGAGCTACTAGCAGCATAATTAAATAAATCTTAAATACAAAAATAAGGACTGCACTCCATTCAGTTAGCTATACTAAAATCACAGAACATCATGGTTAGACACTCTCCACATTTCCCTCAAGTGTCTGCACTTTCCCTTCCAGCATATTTCCGTTTACTACCATCCAGTCACACAGCCATTCCCTTCACATAGTTGTTAATAGTAATAATCACATCATAACCTTAACCTTTTGGCGCCAGAATTATTTTTTTAATTTCAGCACACCCTGTATATAAAATGTGAATAATAAAGGAACCAAATAAGTTAGATTTATGAAACAAACTGCATGTTGAAGAGGAAAAACCAGAGAGTATATACCATGTTTAAAATATTCAGTACCTATATTTGTTGAATAAATATATAAAATGCAACATTTAGAGGTTAGCGGTGCGGTACGACCACTATAGTCGTCGTTAGGCGTCAAAAG
>Ga0123355_10010419_pt1 | contig 14248 bp, 5 predicted proteins | sample TergutEmb28metaG_3_FD_89872 | JGI IMG/M metagenome (GOLD analysis project Ga0123355, IMG submission 89872) | Embiratermes neotenicus P1 segment gut microbial communities from Petit-Saut dam, French Guiana - Emb289 P1 | ecosystem: Host-associated > Arthropoda: Insects > Digestive system > Gut ...
CAGCAGCAAATGCAAGAGTGCAAGCAACTTACACAGAAGCAACATGGGAAACATTTGTAGCAGCTCGCAGTGCGGCAATCGCAGTAAGAGACAATGCAGATGCAACCCAAGCACAAGTAGATGCAGCACTAGCATCACTAAATACAGCAGCTAATGCTCTTGTAGAAGATACAAGCAGTGGTGGTTGTGGTAGTGGTGCTATTGTAGCAACATTATTTGCAACACTTGCACTAGGTGGAGTAGCATTCTTTTTCAAAAAAAGACGCTAATCAAAAATAATTAAGGTTTGTACAACGCAAGGAACAAGGTCAATGGTGCCTTCCTTGTTCCTTGCGGGGGTACATGTTTTTAAGATGTTGTATATGACGAGGACGCACCAAGTGACCGAAGTCGCCAAAACGGCAAAAGACACTGATTGTTAGTAATGAACATAACAAGCGAAAAAGCAAGAGAGGCTAAAAAACCTCAAGATATACTCTCGGATATTTTTGGGAGCAACCTAGCTATAGGTATAACTGATGCTGTGTATTTGAATAAATCAAATGCAGTAGTCTTTGGTGTAGTGGGATTGTCACAATTTGCACCAATAGCATCTAAGCTAATACATGATAGAGATGTCCTAGAATTCATCAAGTCTTTTTCGACAAGCGTATTATTGAAACTTAGTCCAAAATTAGAATTAGTTACGTTTAAAGGCGAGCAAAAAATCCCGTCAAAAATTATCTCAAAAATTAAAAAAACAATAGCAAGGGTCTATGCAAGCATTGGACAAGTGGACGACCACGGACAGCAAATAATAGACCTAACTACTTATTCGGTAGGACCTCATTACAATGTTAATTTGTTATTAGGCGACCGTATGGATTATGAATATCCATTATTTACGACCCCAAAAAGCGCGCTTGATGCATTCGGCAGAGGCTCTTTCCGTTCGGGTGGGGCACAACAAGTTCTTGCATCAAGGTATGTATTATATCCAGAAGAAAATGGCGAGCCTGTAAATAGGCAATTTTATATAGTCGAAAACAGTAAGAAAATATTTTATTCGTTAGATGCGTTTACTAATGTCAAATCAGCCAAATGTATACATTCTCAAAATAATACGGTTATTACTTATGTTACTAAGTGTGGTTTAGAGATAGAGCGCACAATTATAATTCTTCCGCAATCAGACGGAATGCCCGAGGCCGTAGAGGTGCAAAGAATTGCGATAAAAAACCTCAAAGACACAAATAGAAATCTTAGAATAGTAGCTACAGGTGCTTTTGGCATAACTACACCTATGACTATAGTTAATGATGTTGTTTATGCTAATGTCGTGCACCAAAGTGATGTGATGGTGGGTAAAGACGGTAGGCTACTTGCCCTTACACTTCACAACAAGGACGAGGCACTAAAGGGCGAAAAGAAATTCGCAACCTTAACTATTGACGGAGAAGGTTTTGATGATTATACAATGAGTATGCAAGAGTTTTTGGGAGCAGGAACTCTAGCTAATCCAGATTCGCTAGCACATTTACCTTCGTTAAGCTATAAGAAGTCTGCACAGTTTTTTGCTATGGGTAAAAATTTTGCACTTCAGGGCAAAGGACAAAAAAACATTCTCGCACTTGTTGGCGTGAGCGAAGACAGGAATGGAGATGTTAGCAAAAAGTTTTTGGTGTCGCTTGATAATTTGATTGAGCGGTACAAAACTAATGCAAGCTTTGAGGAAACTCTCAAAGCTGTAAAAAATAATTATAAAAGATACACTTCTTATCTTAGGTTTTTTACTAATGATAAGAGGTTTGATTCATATGTAAGTGACAATTTGCCTTTTCAAGTATTATATCAGACATTTGTGTCGAGGTCATTTGGTTGGACACAAAAAGCTTATAGAGAAACTGGTTTTAGGGAGATACAAGATATTTTTTCTTCGGTAAATTATCTTGTTGCGGCAGGATATGCTAATGTCGTAAAAAATCTTATTAGCATGTGGGTAGAGAATGTGTTTGAGATGGGATATGCGTATCATGATTTTACATGGGTAGGCAAAGAGCCGGGAGATTGCTCCGATGATCAATTGTGGCTAGCTCAAGCGGTGTATAGATATGTTATACTTACGGGAGATTACGCGTATCTCAATGATGAGTTAATCATAGCAGGCGGCAATGGGAAAAAGCGAAAACTTATTGATACTTTGGAGGCGATTCTTGTATATAGTGGGCGAATTTCGGTAGGTAAAAATGGTTTACCGCTACTTGATAAGGCGGATTGGAATGACACCCTTAGATTAGACAAGAAGGTTTACAAAGGTCCAGAAAAAGAAAAATTATATAGCGAACAGCTCAAAATCAAGGGGCAAAAATACGGCGTAGCGTGGGAAAACAATTACTCAGAAAGTGTAATGAATGCTTGTCTTCTAAAAATAGCGGCAGATTTGACAGCCGAACTTGCAAGAGAGGGCGGATATTTAAGAACACAAGAGTTGGCAGAAAGTGTAGCGGGAGAGATTAGGAATAGTGTAAGGAAGAATTGCTGGAAAAATAATTTTTTTGTGCGTTGTATGATCAATGACTCAAGAGAGGGTGAGTACACTTATCTAGGAGCAAAGGGCGATAGGCTTAGTGCTAACAAGAGTATAGACGGAACATATTTTCTTAATTCATTTAGCTGGACAATTTTGGCGGATATTGCAGATGAGTCACAAATCGCAACAATGTTAGATGTTGTCGAAAAAAACCTCAAATGCGAAGCAGGTCTAAAATTATGTACAATAGTTGATTGGAATCTTTTGGGTGTCAATACAGCAACCAACCTATATTATCCGGGAGACAGAGAAAATGGCGGTGTATTTAAGCACGCTACAATGATGGCAGCCACAGCAGCCCTAAAAGCCGCAAAAAAAGTAAGTGACGAGAAGCTCGCAAGAAGGCTTTGTGAAATTGCGGAGTTTGCGATTAATAGAGTGTTGCCATATAAGACACTTGACAACCCATATATACTAAAGGGTAATCCGAGATTTTGTACACAGTATAACAATAGTGTGACCTCTGAAAATGTTGGACCTATATTATCAGGGACGGCGAGCTGGCTTTCGCTTGCGGTGTATGAGTTGTTAGGCATAAAAGAGAGCTTAGGCGAAATTGAATTTGAGCCATTAGCCGCATATCATGTGCCAAGAAGAAAGTTTGTTTTAGAAACAAAAAGCACAATTATAGATGTAGAAATAATTTGTAAAAACAAAAATATTAGACTAACAGAAAAATCTAAAATAACAATAGATGGGAAAATAAGTCAAAAAGCCATTATCAAAAAAGATGGACAAAAGCACAATCTTCTCATCGAACTGTAAGGGTTCTTAACTGATGTAAGGAAAATAAAAACATGAACAAAAAGATACTAAAACACCCATTAAGACGATCGGTCGCACTTCTTTGTGCTATAGTGATGGTGCTGAGCTTTTTTACTGTGAGTCCAAGTGATATTCGAAGGGGTAGTGCAGATAGTACAAGTGATAACACATCGACATATGCTTATATAATTTTTAGCGATACGCAAAACTCACTAGAAATTTTTTCACGCCAAAATCTTCCATCAGGAATAACATCTATTCCTGCCTTGATTGAGGACGAAGGGACTTTTACTGTAAGTTTAGATTTTGGTGACATGTTATTTTTTGGACATGGCATAGGACCTAATGATATTGATAATCTAGCGCTAGTGATAGATAATGGCGAGGAATTGTTTCCAAATTTTGTGATAGAGATTTTGGAAGTTAGATTAGATGACAGTCCAATTACATTGTTTTTAAATGGTTTTACAGCGGGCGAAGACGGTGATACACGGTACACATTTTATAATAATAGTTGGCTTAATATTTGCCCTCGTGAAGAAAATTTATTGCCAGAATGGAGAACCCCAGACGGTCTTATTGACCCATTCTTTGATGGTTTGCCGCACTTATTTCCTGGTGACAATCCAAGAACACATGGCTCTTTGTCGGGGGCAAGATTTTTTGAAGTAATAGAGGCTACGGATTTGGTTATGTCTCAAAAAATCGAGATAACCTTTAATTTCCTAGCTCCCGGTACAGGTGCTGATATTGCACACTTAGAGATACAAAATGGAAGCTGGTTTGCAGCTCCAAATCCACATGACCCATCAGAGGCTATATGGTCTACAGATTTGCAAGGACAGGTGCATAGCACCGTTGTGAGAGAGCGTACAACAGCAGCGTTGTTTGGTGGTGGTGTATATACAGTTAGAGAAGCCTTTCCTACAGGAATGTATGTTGGACCTGGTCAAGCTCGCGATGTTGTTCAGCAAATTACTCTCCTTGTTTATAATGGCTCGAGAACTTTTGCAGGTGCAAGATTTGTCTTCGAATCAATACTAGTAAATGATTATTATGAAGCATTAGATCTCAATTCTCCTATCGAATATAGAACCCGAATAGGTTTTCATGATAGCTTCGGTCGTCCGCAAGAGCAGCAGCAACCGGGTTTTACACTGCCTAACACTTTACGAGTGCCGATTGCGACAGGCTTTTTGAATGAAGGTGAGAGTAGCGCTCCACTTAGGGGACTTAACTCCGATCCTAATGAGGGCGGAATTATTGTAGGTGCAATTAGTGACAGTGTTACGCTCGCAAAAGCGATTAATAGTATAGAGATTACTTTTAGAGTTATTCCATTACCTCCAAATGATGCGGTCACAGCATCATTAGTTTATGACAATGTAACAGGCGAAACAGCTTATTTGGGTGCCTATTTTATGGGGCATCCGTTGCCAGCACATAGACATGAGGGGATAAGACCAGACAATGCAGCCATATCATTGCATGGCACACACTCGGTTGCTTTGACTTTTTATGGAGCGACAAGACCTGCTAGTATAGGTACACTGGCGGTTACTGTCTTTGGCGCAGAAAGAGAAGGGTTATATAAAGGTTGGAATCTAAGAATTAATTCGGTGCGTCTTAATGGTATTGATGTTTTGCCTCCTGAGATGCCTACTAATCCAGATGATAGGATAGATGAAAAAATGTACCGAGCGAGAGGATACACATTTTCATCGGGCATGGATATACGATATGATATTTTTAATCAAATTGTAGGAAGACCTCCTCCAGGGGCGAGAGTTTATGATGGCGATGGACTTACAGGAACAACACAACAAACAATTCCTGTAGTTAGAGCTAATTATGACGGCACACTTAATCCAGCTATTAGGATAGGTGGAACTAACGCTAATCCTGAGTATGCACCTGTTGGTACGGTTTTTTACTGGGAAGATGGTGAGAGAGTTCCGATTTTGGAAATAACGACAATAGTTGTAGAATTCGACTTTTTGTTTGATGAATATGTTCCATGGACACCACCGGATTGGGATTTAATTTTTAGCGATAGCTATAGTGCGTTTTTTACTTTTGCGACACGCCCTGATTATACACATCGTGACGAATGGACTCATATTGACACAGGATTATTCAATAATAATAATCGCATGGATGGCTTCAATCCAAGATTTGCGAGAATTACAGGTTGGGATCCAGCGCTAGACCATGTAGACCCAGTTCCTCCACCAATGCAAAGGCGTGTGAATTATAGAGGAACATTTATAGATAATCATCGTGTAAGAGCAAGTCTTAATGAGCAGGGAAGACCTGTATTTGATTTTAGTGTATCTATGACCTTACCCAGTGAGCCATTTATTCCTCTGCCAGCGGCTGGAGCGAATAGGGAATGGGCAAAGTTAGCTGTATCTACAACAATGCCTTTTGACTTATGGAATTTAGGAATGATTTTGGATGAGTCATTTGCAGATGTCACTATTGGTGGAAGCACTACACGAATTCCAGTTGGTAATTTGAGAGGACAGGACTATGCAGGAAATTTGGTAATCAGTGTTGTCAATGTGTGGCAAAGCGGATTCACACCAGCGCTCCCAAGTGTTGCATTTCCGATTCCGACTGCGGATAATCCAAATCCAATTGTTTCAATTAGCTTAAGCTTAGTTTTGAATGGGGAGCCAGACCCAGAGTATTTTATGGTGGAAAGGCATTTTCTTAGAGAAGCATATAATTGGATTAGTCAGGTTGAGCAAGGAGGTTTTAGTGCGAGCACTTGGGCGGAGGTGCAGTCTGCTCTAGGAGTAGCGAGAAGATACCTTGCCGACAGTGCTGCGTCTCAAGAGAGTATCAGTAATGCACTTGAGGCATTAGAAACAGCTTTTCTTAATTTGCGCAGTGCAAGTGGAGAGGTAAATAGAAATGCTCTGCAGCGCTTGATTAGCTCCTATGATAATACTCCTCCTTGGTATTCTCCAAGCACATGGGATTTTAGTGAATATTCATGGACTTCTATGGCGGCATGGGCAACCGAAAACACATGGAGTGATTTTTTAAGGGAATTTGAGTTAGCAAAAAATATCCTTAGTGACTCTTCATCGACTCAGCTTCAAATTAATCAAGCTATGCTGAATCTTATGATGACGATATCTGAAGTTACATCTGATAGTAGAGTTCAGTCAGACAAGTCGGCATTGATTGCAAGAATTCAAGAGCTTAGATTCCACTATGGCGGTTATTATACTGAAGCAAGTTGGTATGCGTTTCGTGGTGTAGCGTTTAATAGAGCTATAGAGGTTAGAGATAATCCTCATGCAACACAAGAGGAAGTAGATGCAGCGCTTTATGAGCTAAATGTAGCATTTGAGGCATTAATAAGAAGTGGCAATAACTATAACAATGGCTGTGGTTGTGGAAGTGGAAATGTAACAGCGGTCATGATTATTTTGATTGCGACATTATTAGGTGCAACACTGCTTGTTAGAAAAAGAAAATAAGTTAAGGAAAGCATATTATATATGCTGCAGTAAAAATGCAAATAGCAAAAAAAACTTATGCAATTAGTGCAGAGCGAACACCTCGTGAAAAAATTAACAGTATATTATCGAGTATACTGAGGATTTTTGTTGTTATTTTGCTTATAGCTGCATTCGTGTCAGACCTTAATCCGGGTAGGGTTAATACAGTCATTGTACCTCATTTTTCGTTGTTTACTACGGGGTTTACTAACTCTGTTGCTAGCAATGTAGATTTTTTGATTAGTAGAGGTGATGTAAACAGTGGTTCGATTGTTATTTTAAGACTCGCCTCCATTTTGACTTTTGTGGGGTTAGTGACAATTGGATTAGGTGTTTGCATGACCCTAGCTGCTGGCAAAAAGAAACAAATAGGGGGTTGGCTCCCAATCGCAGGTGCGATAGTGATGCTTCTGGGAATAGCTGGTATACAGTTAGCACATAGAAATTTTAATTCGGCATCCGAATTGTTGGCGATTGATGGCTTTCTTCCATATACATCGATTGGATTTTATTTTTATGCGATAGCTGCAGTTTCTGCGTTAGTTATAGCAATTGCTATAAGAATTGTTATTACTAAAGATGACGCTACAAAAACAAAGAAACATTTTAAGATACCCGAAAAATACAAATTGTTTTTGTATGCTTTGCCAATATTAATACTTACAATGCTAATGTCATTTTTGCCTCTTTGGGGATGGAGATTTGCTTTTTTTGATGTGCCTATTACAGGCGAGATCTCTAGAGACACATTTGTAGGATTGCAGTGGTTTCGAATGATTTTTGATAATCCGCATCAACGCAGAGATATTCTTATTGTTCTTCGTAATACTTTAGCAATGAGTGGACTGGGCATAGCAAGTAGTATCTTGCCTGTGTTTTTTGCAATGTTTTTTGCAGAGATAAAATCCAGAAAGCTTGGAAGAGTCATTCAGACATTTACCACACTTCCTAATTTTATAAGCTGGGTTTTGATATTTGCATTTGCATTTGCGCTGTTTTCTGACAATGGCGTAATCAACAATATATTTGGTACTAATACTAATATTTTGTATGCGTCAGGTGCTGTAGTTTGGTTGCAAATGCTTTTGTGGGGTGTATGGAGGAGTTTAGGTTGGAGTGCAATAATATACATTGCGGCTATTTCGGGCATAGACCAAGGAATGTATGAGGCTGCTTCAATTGATGGAGCAAAAAGATTTGACAAAATGAGACACATTACTTTTCCATCTTTGATGCCTACCTTTAGTGTAATGTTATTGTTAGCTTTTGCTGGGATATTATCAAATGGATTTGAACAATATTTTATGTTTGCAAATGCTCTTAATGATAGCCATATTAGAGTGCTTGATTTGTATGTTTATCAAATCGGAATAGGTGATGGAATGTTTGGATTAGCAACAGTTATTGGAATGTTAAGAACATTGATTAGTCTAGTTTTGCTTTTTATCGCCAATTGGGTTTCAAAAATAATTAGGGGGGAAAGTATAATATAATGAAAAAAGCAGCATTATTTATTGCAAAATATTTCAGAGTAGAAAAGCCTAGTATGCCAGTCTATAAGCTAGGTGCAAAAGATGTAATTTTTCATGTAATCAATATTACAGTATTATTAGCATTGACATTGGTATGTATTTTGCCCTTTTATTTTTTGTTTGTAAGTACTATATCAAGTAATTATTATGTATCTCAAAACCTCGTTACTTTTTGGCCAAGAGGAATAACTTTACAAAATTATTTACTATTATTTGATATAAGTGACTTCATGCGAGCCTTTTGGATAACTACAGCACGAACGGTGTTAGGAACAGGTTCTATGGTTCTACTTTCGTCCTTTGCGGGCTATTTGTTCGCAAATAGAAAAATGTGGAGACGCAAATTGTGGTATAGGCTTACTATAATTCCGATGTATTTTAATGCAGGGATGATTCCATGGTTTTTGACTATGCTTAGCTTGGGTCTAACAAATACTTTTTTGGCTTATATTATTCCTATGATGATAGTTCCGTTCAATATAATTCTTGTCAAGACTTATATCGAATCAATACCGCCAGATATTGAAGAAAGTGCAAAAATTGATGGGGCAGGAATATTGACAATATTTTTTAAGATATTACTGCCTCTTTGCATACCTATACTTGCGACAATAGCTATATTTGGAGCGGTTGCACACTGGAACAGTTTGTTAGATTCGCTTATACTGAATATGAACTCGCCGGAATTGTTTGTCTTGCAACATGTGCTTCGCAATCATCTACAAGATGCAGCAAATGCAAGAAGGTTTATTATTGAAGCGAATCCTAATATTATCTTACCAGATCCGCGAATACTACAAAATACTATAGCTATAGCTTCGGCTTTGCCGATTATTCTTGTTTATCCATTGCTCCAAAGATTTTTTATTAAAGGAATGATGATAGGTGCTGTCAAAGGATAAAAGAATAGAAGTTATGGTGTATTAAACACCCCTGTAATAAAAAAGCCGTCGAGGTCTAATTTGTAGCTTTTTAGTTGTGTTACTGTTGACGGTTCGCTGATGCTCTTTTTTGTGTCACAGCTGTAGCGGAGGATGATAATTCCTTAGACATAAAAACTTACACAAGCCGTTATGTGGCACTAAAAGTGCCATGATTATAAAGGAGATAATTTAAGTATGAAAAAATTAAAAAAAGTTATTTGCATGCTAATGATGCTGACTATTTTGGGTGGTACTGCGAACATTTTTGTTGCGTGCAATGGCAATGGCGATAGAAGATTGGTTACCATTGTTGTGTATAGTCAATTGGCAGCGGACGGAATGCAGACAGGCTATTTTGCATCAGTGCTAGAATACAAATTCGGTGTAAGAATGCAGATAGTGGGAGATACAGGAGGAGAGAGATTCCCTGCTCGTTCATTAACTCGTGATCTCGGCGATATTGTAATTTTTGATAGCATGGGAGCTAATTTTCAAGACGCTGTAGGGTCGGGGCTTTTGTTGGACTGGGAGAGTCGTGACCTTTTGCAAAATTATGGGTCTAATCTAATGAAATTTTTTGCGGGAGAGGGGGGTGCTTTAGAGGCAAATAGACAAGTGGTTAATCAAATTCATGGTCTCCCTGAGAACAGAAGAGATAGAGTTTTTGGGATAGGGCATAGTGTAACCCCGAGCGAATGGTCGATGGGTAGAGAATCATTCTTCTATAACTGGGATATTAGATGGGATATATTTAGACAAACCGATTTTTATGGTGATAACCCAAGGCAATTAGTCGATATGAATGACTATCTAGACCTCATGATACAAATGCGTGAGGTAAAGTCGCATGATGACTATGGCAATCCGATGTTTGCGGTTTCAATGTGGTCGGAGTGGGATGACGCAATGATAATGTATGTCAAGTCAATGGCATCAGCGTTTTATGGTTATGAAGAATTTGGCATAGGACTTGTTGATATAGATGCAAGACACAATCCCGACAATCCAAATTGTGAATTTTCGAGTTTTGTTTATCATGATGCGTTGTACGCTACCAATCCTTTGGATCCAACAACATTTGGACCATATCTAAGAATGCTACAATGGTTTAATAGATTGCATCAACATAGACTTATTGACCCAGAGTCTTTGACACAAGACTTTGATACAATGGTAGGGAAAATGACTCGTGGTTCTGTGTTTACTTCACTGTTCAATTTTGCTGGAAATATGCAATTCAACACGCCTGAGAATCTTGAGAGAAATAGGATGTTGACATCGTTAGCACCTAGTGGAGCTAGGACAATATCATATGCATCATCTCCATATGGAGGTGAGCGTGTTTGGGCAATTGGGTCAAGAACTTCTCATCCAGAACTTGCGATGCAAATAATAGATTTTTTCTTTAGTCCAGAAGGAGCCATGACAAGACTATATGGAATAAGAGGTGTGCATTGGGATTATAATGAAGATGGTTCAATTTCGTTTACAGACTTAGGAAGAACTTCTTTTTCGGAGCAAGGAACAGATCAAGCGGGTGCTATTTGGACGACGCAAAGTGGCAGGGAAATCCCGCTTAGCGGTTTGTTCCGTGACGGAATCCCTATGCTTAATAATTCGGGATGGTCGATGGATGCGTTTAATCCTGATAGTGCCGCCATTATGAGAGAATATACAGGCAATCCAAATGCAACAGGAGATTCTTTTAATTGGGAGTTTTGGGCAAGTGAACAGGTAGAATCTGATTTTGAAGTAGAGCGTAGTTGGCAAGCATTTACTGGCGTCAATAATAGGCAAGAACATCTGCAAAGTAGAAATTATTCTATAATACCAGCAGCAATATTTAGCCCACAAAGGCTTGGGACATTGCAGGTAAATTGGAATAGCGTAACACATACAATTAGAACTAGTGGGTGGCGTGCAATATTTGCAGAGAATGATGCAGCGTTTGAAAATATTGTTTCAGCAATGATAAGAGATGCACACGGTCGGAACTATCTTCAACTCACTTACTTTAATCGTAACGAAGTAGAAAGAAAATTTGGAAGAACACTAGACTGCTGGCCACAATGGAATGCGAGAGTAATTCGCGAAGGAAGACCTGACTTGGTTAGAAATTAATTTAGGAAATGAATTTGACATTTTGTGCAACTTATCTAAGATGCTGTTGTTATTTATTAAATAAACATTAGGCGGCTAAAATCGCCACAATAACCTTGAAAGATAGTTGTTGCTATATGTTTTCAGGGTGTCTCATGTGACGAGGGATGCCAAGTGACCACAGTCGTCGCACGACAAAGGAGTAAATTAAATGACAAAAAAAAGAAAACTGTACTTGCTAGCAAGTGTAATTATGGCTTTTGCATTAGGACTAGGTGCTATCAATGTATTTGCATTTATGTCACTAAACATCGTGCGTGCAAGTGATGATGTTCTTTCAGTTAGTGCCTATGCTAATAGAGATGGCGCATTGCCTTTTAGGGAACTTAATTCACATGAGATTGTCGAAGAAATGGGTCCAGGTTGGAATTTGGGAAACACAATGGACGCACACAGTGGCCAAACACCAAATGAAATGGGTTGGCGCGGCAATGGCACTCGTACGGATCAAGCTCTTATGGATGCTTTGAGAGCTTATGGATTTGGGAATATCCGAATTCCAATAACATGGGGCAATCGTCTTAGTGCAATATATCCTTTTGCCATACAAGAAGCATGGCTTGATAGGGTGCAAGAGATTGTTGACTATGTAATTGGTACAGGAATGTATGCTGTTATAAATTTTCATCATGATGGTGTTAATAACAACTGGCTAGGGAGAGCTGTTTATCGCTACGGTGGTATGCCGCCAGATGGCATACCTCAAGGTGGTGCTGCTGATCCAGAGTGGATTAATGCACGAGCTAGATTTAATGCAGGTTGGCGACAAATTGCAGAAAGATTTGCAGATTATGATGAGAGGCTTATTTTTCAGGCGATGAATGAAGTTGGGACTACAGACACTCGTTTTGTGCCTGACCATATGAGAGCCATACTGCAACTTAATCAAGACTTTGTTGATACAATTAGAGCAACTGGCGGAAATAATGACAGAAGATGGCTAATTGTGGCAGGTTGTTATACAAATATTTATACCACAACAGAAACTCGATTTGGATTTGAATTGCCAGATGACCCATTTAATGAACTAAATCCAATCGACCTAGCTAGACCATACATCAATCGTCGCATCATGGTTGCGGTGCATGATTATCCTGGTTGGGGTTGGGCTGGTGGGTCATATTATGGCAACCAAATTTGGATGAGAAACTATGTAGAGGGTAGCTTGATGAGATTATACAATAGGTTCACTTCTCGTGGAATACCTGTATATCTTGGCGAATATGGAGCTGTTAGCGAAAATAACGAAGTAGCAAGGGCATATTATGCTGAAATTAAAGTTTTGGCGGGGCGTAGGCTAGGCTTTGTTCCAGTTTGGTGGGATAATGGTGGACATACTCTTAATTCAACAAGTGGAGAAAACTTTGCTATTATTGATAGAAGAGCAGGTTCTGCGACGGTTAATCAAGCATTTAAGCCTTTGATAATAGAGGCGATAATGAGAGGTTGGTTTGGGTATGTTAATGATACAGGAATGACTAATGAAAATATGGTTGATCGTGTTCAAGGCAGACACAATCGTCTTACTACAGTTAATCCTATTGTGAGTGTTGAACTAGAAGATATTCAAATGACCATGGGTGATATTGCATACATGAAAGCGAACTATGAGATTCGTGAACTTACTCTTGCGGCAGCGAGAACTAATGCAAATGATAATCTTATTTGGGTATCATCTGACCATAGAGTCGCAACAGTATTTGATGGTAGAGTAATTGCTAGAGGTCCAGGTGTTGCGACTATTACTGCGTATTCATTGCTTGGGAATAGAGTTATGCTTACGCGACCAAACGAAAGATGGTACAACCAAACACTTCAAGTTACTGGTCTTGCAAACATTGGATTACCAGCGCCACATCCGCCAACATATGCAACGGCGACAGTAGTTGTTACAGCGGATGACTCGCTTGAAATGGGTAGCATCTACATTACTGACGACATATTTACCATTCCTGCAAATATCAATACAGGATCAAATAGCTTGACTAATGTCCATACAATCAATTCTGCATCAAGAACAAATCTTAATGCAACATTTAGTGGTGATGATGAAGATTTTATAACATTTAGATCTCATAATCCAAATATAGCCACTGTAAATTCTATAGGCATGATTGCAGGACAATGGAATGTTGCCTCTGGAAGAACATGGATAACAGCTATACTAGCGAGTGGTGCTACTCACGAGGTTGTGGCGAATGTTGGAGTAGCTAATAGTTCTGTAGTTGCGAATTATCCAGTAGAGATTGGCAATGTGAGATTAGATGGACAGGAAATTATATCAGGTTCTAACCAATATTTCCCCGGTATATATAGGCTTACTTTTAATATTGATAGTGGTTATGTTGCGGATGTTGTTGTGAATGGAACCATTGTAAATGCAACAAATACAGGTGTGTGGGAAATCACAATCTCTGGAGCAACAATTATCGATATAAGTGCAAGAGAAGCACCGACAGTAGACAGAACTGTGCTTAATGCGGCAATCACAGCAGCAAATGCAAGAGTAGAGGCTAACTACACAGAAGTAACATGGGAAACATTTGTAGCAGCTCGCAGTGTGGCAATCATAGTAAGAGACAATGTAGCAGCAACGCAAGCCGAAATAGATGCACAAGTGACAGCACTTAACACAGCAATGGATGCACTAGCGCCAGTTACTGCACCGACAGTAGACAGAACTGCACTTAATGCGGCAATCACAGCGGCAAATGCAAGAGTGCAAGCAAATTACACAGAAGCAACATGGGAAACATTTGTAACAGCTCGCAGTGCGGCAATCGC
>Ga0123355_10010420_pt1 | contig 14247 bp, 6 predicted proteins | sample TergutEmb28metaG_3_FD_89872 | JGI IMG/M metagenome (GOLD analysis project Ga0123355, IMG submission 89872) | Embiratermes neotenicus P1 segment gut microbial communities from Petit-Saut dam, French Guiana - Emb289 P1 | ecosystem: Host-associated > Arthropoda: Insects > Digestive system > Gut ...
AGATGGGGAAAAAAAATGTTTCTAAAGACATTTGTGAAAATTTTGTAGCTAGCTTCTTATTTGATAATGGTACGTAGAAACTGATTGCAGCCTGAAGAGTACCGCTTGTTGTATAAAGCAACAAAACCTACTACAAACATTGCACGAAAACTGTTTGCGAGTTAAAATTTTGAGATGCAGCGTTGAAGGTTAATCGGAAGGAAGGGGATTGTAATGTAAACACAAAACCTAGCTAATTCACTGCACGAAGCAAAGTCTGCTTGTAATGCTAATATTACATCAGCCACTAAAAACTTTCCGAAATTTTATGAAACACAAATTTCATTACCAAATTCACAAGTGCTCCTCACAATATCCCTACATGAGTCAGATCAATCCAGTCCATATTCTCCTAAATTATTTACTTAAGATCCACTTGAATACTATCTTGCCACATACTCTTTGAATAGATTTTTCCTTTTGGTTTTTCTAATTAAAATTTTGTATGCACTTATATTTTCTTATGCACGCCAAATTTCCCGCTTGTTACAACCACATCGAACTGATTAATACATGATACAGGATTAAATTATGACGGTCCTGAAATTTAATTTTCTCCCACTTTCTCGTTGCCTAACCTAACCTAACCTAACCTAGCCTAACTCTTGTATTTTTCCGTGCCGTAACAGCCCAAATCGGGCCCAGGTCGCCTAGTTTTGAGTTCTGCATATCATACACACACACATTCACACACACACACATTCACACACACACATTCACACACACACACATTCACACACACACACACACACACACATCCGGTAGGATTCCACTTAACGAGTGATCAGCTCGTCTCAGAGGCCGCTACCTACACAATACACAACGAACACAAGTGACGAAAGTCATGCCCTCAGCGGGATTCGAACCCGCCATCCCAGAAACCGAGTGCTGCATGCCTACGCCTTATCCTGTACGGCTACCGGAATTGACATCTCCCTCCCAGGCAACCTACACAGTTTTCTTCGCACCTCCAATCTTTGACCCTAACGAAAGCTGAAAGACAATTTTACACCCAGGAAGGTCTAGGATGTACCTGAAAGTAAACCGGTTCCTCTTTCCTATCTGTATTAAATGGTCACTAGGAATTTAAAATATTAAAAATTTTATGTGTAAAGCCAGAGCGTGGTAGGTAAATTTATTGCACATATCGTTAATATCGATTTAATGAACCACCTTTCAGAGCAGAAATTGAAGGAATTTCTTCATGAGATATGCCATGTGTAAGATGGGAATTATTTGACAAACGAAAGCACAGATACTAACAATATTCAGGCAGAGCACACCCATGTCAGGCAAAACGTAGAGAAATCTTTACACATACCGCCTGCGTGTCTGTGAAGTCGCAAGGGCGTGGCAGCCCTACACTCTCCCTTCAAACGCAACAGGGACTTCGAACTTCCTAGCACATTTTATTTTGAAATTATCTTTAGTGGCTAACTGAGTTGCACTGCTGAAAGACATATGACAATGCAGATTATTAAACAAATGGTGAAACACTGGTGCATTGCGGTAACACCTATCTTTGAAGGAACCAACGCGAATAAGGCCTACGCGTATGTTAAAGCTCTGCAACAGATCTGACGTTTATTTCCATCAAAATCTGTCAATAGACTCGATAGATGTGTGAAGGATCATTTAAGCTCTGAATGAAATAGACATTGACCGACTAAACGATTCCATGGAACAGAGTCCTTGAAATGCAAGTAGGTCTTATTCTAGTCAATAAATTCTCAGCATTTTATGAAAACCGAAGGTTCAATTATCCTATCACAATAGCCTGCCTGTTTTCCCTTACGTGCGCCAGATGAATACACTCCACGCCCGTCCACCCCATTTCTTTTCGATCCAATTGCAATACTCAACACATGAGGCCGTTGATGGATTCATGTGGATCAGCAATTAGAAATCTTCAACGACACAACAGCAGAAGCCATTTTGCCATTTTCTGGGCTGTTCTGTCTTCTTGGCCTTTGGTCGGTCCATCTCTTCCTTAGTCGATCCACGTTTCTTTCGGCGGTTTAAATGTACTTATATCCTAACTTGGCAAGACGTGTCTCGTTCATTCTTAATGAATGTCATGTCCTCTTTCCTGCAAAATCAACAATAACTTTACACACATAAACACACACACACACACACATATATATATATATATATATATATATATATATACATACATGTGTGTGTGTGTGTTTTAAATTTTCTCCTATTTCTTGATTTGTCTTACGGTCATATAATGTAAATCCGGAAACTTACTTCGAATATTAAACTTCTGGTACTTAGTTTTCCACTCGTAGTGACCGATTCCCACATTCACAAGAATGTCGCTTTAACAACAATCGAAGGGAATTAAATTTCGGAGTAGCAGTACTCAGTAAACACTGACAGTGCTAGAATATAGGTGATTCTAAAAATTTATCAAAATGTGTCCCAAGAAATCAGCAGTCCGTAGTTCTAAAACTTGGCAATTCTAAGAGACCATGTCTATCCTGATATACATACCTTTAACTTAATATGTCGTAAAATAAAAAAAAAAATACATATAAAACAGAGGCTTTAAACAAATGCACATATTAATGTTATATAGTATACGTTAGCACAATCTTTTTATTTTAGATAATGCAAGGCTACATGTTTCGATTAAAAGCTAGTCATCTTCAGGCCTATACAACAGTTATGTTACCAGATGCTTTGCCCACTTTGGAATCCCATAGTGTTTACAATTTTAGAGTACACCCAATTAAAGCTTTTCTAAAAGGAGTTTGAGTTTGTTATAAATTGTGTTTACAGATTGTGTCTAAAAATTAAAAAAAAAATATTTAAAAATTTAAATATTTAAAATTTTAAACATTTTTTAATTTTTTTAATTTTTAGACACAATCTGTAAATACAATTTATAACAAAATCAAAATCATTTTAGGAAAGCTTTAATTAGGTGTACTCTAAAATTGTAAACACTGTGGGATCGCAAAGTGGGCAAAGCATCTGGTAACATAACTGTTGTATAGGCCTGAAGATGAGTAGCTTTTAGTCGAAACATGTAGCCTTGCATTACCTAAAATAAAAAGATTGTGCCGGCTTATACTATATAACATTAATTGAGTTACAAGCACATCGTGATGCTTTCATTTAAAAAAAATGCACATAAAGTTTCAATGAAACGCTGCAGTGACTTAGAAATCTTTCGACGTGAATAAACTTTTGTAGCAAATAAGAGAATGTGCGGTTGTGCCTGTGTTGAATTATGCGCTATGTCATGAAAGTGTACGCCAGTACAGGGAAATAGGGGTGCAGGATTAGGTGCGGTCCACCAAGTTTTTGTCAGGCTCTGTCAAAAGAATCAAACGATAAGAGCAAATAAAATATTAAAATGAATGAGCTTTTTCACATTTATGTTGTAATTAATCAGTGACGTCACGTTTTATCAAAAAATCTGTGTAGCGACCCAGACGATAAACAAGGAGGTTCTAATACCGCCTGCATTGCTAACGTAATCATACGAATTACACATCTTATGTTACAGTGTTTAATTTTCCTTAAGCTTATCACAAACGATTGCCATGCGTGTTTATACAAATGTTTCTAGGCAAATAAAACTAATGAAATTTTACAGTTTCTAAAGAAATTAACCCTTTGACGCCTAACGACCACTATAGTGGTCGTACCGCACCGCTAACCTCTAAACGTTGCATTTTATATATTTATTCAACAAATAGAGGTACCGAATATTTTAAACACGGTATATACTCTCCGTTTTTTCCTCTTCAAAATGCAGTTTGTTTCATAATTCTAACATATTCGGTTCCTGTTTTATTCACATATTATATAGAAGGTGTGCTAAAATAAAAAAATAATTCCGACGCCAGAAGGTTAGTATCTTAAAAACGTCACATGAGTTCTTTCGTCGTCATCATTATCGTCATCATCATCCTAATTTTGGAAGTTTTTTAGAAATAAGAAAAGCATTCGAATTAACAGCAGTCGTGCCCGACACAACTACTTCATCAGGCGAGGGGAGGTTAATATTTGAATTGTGTAGACGGAGACTTGTTGGAATTTGAATTATTGAATTTCACGCAAATGGATGGACCACTTCCAAATTAAACTAAACCCACTTATATGAAAGTCACGTCTCTCCACCTCTTACGAAGTGTGAGACAGTAAAGTGTTAAAGAGAATTTTTAAAATTCGGTACTGGGAACCTTACGCCAAACCTCTCCTGGCAACGCCAATTTTCAGCTGATTTACACAAGGCTATAAAACGTGCAGCCCTCCATATTGCCCACACGGTTACACGGCTTTTATTGACATTCGATTTTGAAGGTTTTTCATAATTTCCTTTGAATGTTTTCATAAATCCTTCAAATGAAACGTTTTTGAGATATAGTGATCTATAATAAACCTATTTTGCACTTGTTGGTAAACTCATGCTAGAAATGTGAGCATTTTGTGTTTCGAATACATTATCAGAGCTCAGTCACAGCATGCGTGATAATATGACGTAATAATGCGAGAGAGAGTTTAATTTGTGGATTGAGCCTCGCCCTATGGGCTATACCGAGCATGACGTCATCCCTCTCTGGAAGCCAGTTCGAAGCGGTTTGTGCCACTTCGTGCGTTTTGCTTGAGTTCGCCGAATGCGCTCAACGATATGGCTCCAAGGCTCATGAATATCTTCCATGGATACAGAAGACTTATGAAAGGAGCTGCTGCATAGCATAGGTATGCTGCGTTTTTGTGTATCTTTCGTTACTGCGGGCTGGAAATATCTCCACTTTGTGACAAAATCGCTCTTCGTCATAAATGTTTTCCCATTAAATGCTTTCAGCTACACAGGGAAAGCAGCGAGCAGTTGCCAAGATATCGTCTAACTTAACCTTTTGACGCCTAATGACGACTATAGTGGTTGTACCGCACCGCTAACCTCTAAACGTTGCATTTTATTTATTTTATTTTATTTATTTATTCAACACATATAGGTACTGAATATTTTAAACATGGTATATTCTCTCCGTTTTTTCTTCTTCAAAATGCAGTTTGTTTCATAATTCTAAAATATTTGGTTCCTGGATTATTCACATTTTTTATACAGGTGTGCTAAAATTTAAAAAATAATTCCGGCGCCAAAAGGTTAATGCACAGCTAATATGATGTTACAGATTAAGTTTATTATTTGGTCTACCAAAACTCTGCTACATATATTTTTTAAATATTGTGTGTGCTGTGCATTACATGACAAGTAATTAGTGTAACCTACTTTACATGCACAAAATGTATTTATAAGTCGTTAGAAAATATTCATCATGTTTCGGTGCAACACAGGTGCCATCATCAGGGAGTCCCCTCAGCAGCTATCATAGCGCTCTCAAAATGGTCTATTGCATAATGACTGGGCGAAACACAGCCATAGACTTGCGCAAAAATTAAAATTCAGTTGAAACATGTGACTATTCAGAGCACAAGTATTTTGGATATTTATCTGTTTTATGTGTCTGAATTATAATTTTTGTGCAAGTTTATGGCTGTGTTTTTATGTTTTGCCCGTGCATCTCGAATATAATCGTGTAAAAAAACCAACTTGTTTCACGACTTATTCTTAGTATATTTCGTCAACCTCTACACGTTTCGGGCGTATCTAGGCCCATCATCAGGAGGTACAGCCGTATGTATACAACAGTTGGTACTTATAATAAGTACCAATTGTTGTATACATACAGTTGTACCTCCTGATGATGGGCCTAGATAGCCCGAAACATATAGAAGTTGACGAAATATATTGTTACCGGCATTTCAGGTTCAAGTCCTGATATTACCGGCAATTCAGGTTCAAACCCCGAACGGAGTCCATATAGATAGATTTTTTGGTGTAAATGATTTTAACAAGGAAAACCATAAGAGGCACTGAGTAACTGGAGCCAGGGCAAAACATTTATTGCATGTTTAGTTGGTAGAAGCCTTGAAACTAAGTGTTTTTGCATGAAACACGAGACGTTATGGTGAGGACATGATTCATTTAGTAGTGGCATCTACATGTTCGTTTAATGTGAGTTAGATGTCGAGCGATTTGAATCAGCTACCAATGATTCGGTTTTCTAAAGAATTAATTCGGCCAAAAAGGAGTTTTCTAAATTAGAATTCCAGCCAATAGCATTACTTGATACATAAGGGGGTAGTTAGTTGAACGAAGAAGAAGACGCTACGCGAAGAGACACGCTCTTTTGGACCGACGGAGTCGTAACAAGTAAATCTGAGTGCGCCGTAAAAACGTATAAGGTTTCGATAACAACTAATTGCAAGTAGTATTATGCAGATAGATTATTGTAAGTGACGTGTATTTGAAGTGCCTTCGATACACCTGATAATGTGTTATAATATACCAACTTGTAATCCGAAAGTGAACTGCCACAAATAAATAAAGAGAAAACCCAGAACTAGGTGCCGTGTTCGTAAGTCAGTCGTAGCAGATCGTGAGCCTTGCAGGAACCTCCTACGTAGATTACCCTGAGATAAGACCTTCAGGCTAACTGAGAAGAAAAGGGAAGCTGCAATCCCACACCCACACGGGAAAGTACGGTAGCAATACTAAGAAGAAATTGTGCATCAAGTTGGTTTTTCTTTACACGACTGTGTGGTTGTGTTTTGCCCCTTATTATGAAACGAATCATTCTGAGGGCTCTATGATGACTACTGAGCGGGGATTCCCTGATGACGGCAATTGTGTTGTGCCGAAACATGATGGAGATTTGCCAACGTCCGATAAACATATTTTGTTCATGTAAAGTTGGTTATACAAATACTTTTTATATGAATTGAGAACTTCTCTGTTACCACTGTTGGAACAAAATGATATTTACACAGAAGTTATGAAGAGATGCATTTTTTATAGTAGGCCTACTGAGCCTAAATCTTCGACACGCGCAGCCACATTGCTTGACTGTTATCTTTGATAGATGGAAGAACCTGAAGATGGAGTTACCAGGTCCCTCTAGAAAGGTCCGAAATAAGTGGTGTCACAGTCCGAAAGCCAGTATTCTTCATAGTTACCACTGTGAGGACATCAGAACCCAGGCTAGTTGATACTACTACAACGGTGAATTTGAATAAAAATCCAACAGATGCAACAGTATGCAGCTATTTATTCACTGCAAAACTACACTACATGTTTCGGGTGTCACAGCACCCATCATCAGAAGTATTAAAAACTGTACCCGCAGCCTCCGGTACAGGTCATATTAATTGTACCGCTACTCCCCTCCAACGTGGTCTGATCGGGACTGCGTGTACAGTTTTTAATACTCCTGATGATGGGTGCTGTGACACCCGAAACATGTAGAGTAGTTTTGCAGTGAATAAATATCTACATACTGTTGCATCTGTTGGATTTTTATTCACATTGAATTAAGATGCACGGAACCACGAGCTTAAAAAAACTACCACAAGTATTTTCTCTGGCACAATAAAATAGCAAATACACAGAGTATTCAGCATAGAGTGTAACGAAATTATGTTTTCATATGGGTCATTTTAAGTAAAAAGTATTATTTCAACTTAGGCCTATTATTATTAACTGTTACATTACTAGGGGCATTTTAACATTTCCGGGTGCTCTACGATACTGCGTGGTATCGGTTTTATGACCCTGCACACCCAATCCTTCGTCTGGCAAACGCTACTCCTTCGTAACTCTTCCTCATTTTGGTCCACAGACCTAACATGTGAGGTAACCAGACCTCACGTCCCTTGAATAATTCTGGCGGGGTCACGTGACGGACACGTTCTGCCGGCAAATATCGCTGGCAAGAGAAGAAATCTTGCAGTGAATCTTAGAATTCGCTGACCATATAAGGTGAAATGATGAAATTCTGAGAAAGGCATAAAGTTTTCTTTGCGACATAGAATTGTGCATACAGAAGGTGCAGGTCACTTTGAGTCATCTGTATAATGCAAATGAAATTTTATGTGCCTTCATACTGATGTTTTTCTTCCACATTTCCAAGTAACTAACTCAGTAACAATTATAATTTGATGTCGGTCTTTTGTGGTATTTTTAACACGTAATATTCTTTCGATGTTGTACATACAGTAGGTCACGGCTAATTATGTCTTGGTTTTGCGATGTAATGGGACACACATTGCACCACAGTTTAACACTTCATATATGTCTTTTCTGTGGTGTTGCCTAACACCCAACTTTCCTTTTGTTTTTTACAGTAAGGAAAACGTACATATTGTAAAATTTTCGATTACAGCCATGCATAGTCATTAAAATGTTCCTAGCGGCGCAATGGTTGATAATTCGGCGTGTGTTGATAATTCGTCATATGTCGATAATTCAGCCTATGTCGATAATTCGGCGTATGTCGATAATTCGGCTTATGTTGGTAATTCGGTTTATGTTGATAATTCGGCGTCTGTTGACAATTCGGCGTCTGTTGATAATTCGGCGTCTGTTGATAATTCGGCGTCTGTTGATAATTCGGCGTCTATTGACAACTTGGCGTCTGTTGATAATTCGGCGTCTGTTGATAATTCGGAGTCTATTGACAACTTGGCGTCTGTTGATAATTAGGCGTCTGTTGATAATTCGGCGTCTGTTGATAATTCGGCGTCTGTTGATAATTCGGCTTCTGTTGATAATTCGGTGTCTATTGACAACTTGACGTCTGTTGACAATTCGGCGTCTGTTGATAATTCGACGTCTGTTGATAATTCGGCGTCTGTTGATAATTCGGCGTCTGTTGATAATTCGGCGTCTGTTGATAATTCGGCGTCTGTTGATAATTCGGCGTCTATTGACAACTTGGAGTCTGTTGATAATTCGGCGTCTGTTGATAATTCGGCGTATGTTGAAATAGCATCATTCAGTCAAAATGCCTCACATAATAACACCCTGAAGTCTTATGCCGAACTACTGTCTGTAAAATATGAAAGAATCTGGTTCCACATTAAAGTTATTAACATAAATATCTCTATTTAGGAGAATTAATATTATTCATTCCGCGCATTATGCTAGTAATAATTTCTATACACCAACATCTGCGCACAAAAATTATAAGTAATACAAAAACTTAAATGTTAATAAAAATCCAACCAGATACAACAGTATGCAGGTATTTATTTACTGCAAAGCTACTCTACATGTTTCGGGCGTCAAAGCACCCATCATCAGGAGTACTAAAAACTGTAACCGCATCCTCCGGTACAGGTCATAACACTGGTGCAGCTACCTCCCTCCAGCGTGGCCTGATCCGGACTGCAGTCCCGAACAGGCCACGCTGGAGGAAAGTAGCTGCACCAGTGTTATGACCTGTACCGGAGGATGCGGTTACAGTTTTTAGTACTCCTGATGATGGGTGCTTTGACGCCCGAAACATGTAGAGTAGCTTTGCTGTAAATAAATATCTGCATACTGTTGTATCTGGTTGGATTTTAATTAACATTGAATTACGATGCACGGAACCATGAGCTTAAAACAAGAACTTAAACTTTCCTAAGTAGGACACATTAATGCAAGCCACAGGGACTTATGGGAAGAAAACATCGACATGAGATGTTTGCTTACATGTAACAACCGTATAACTATAAATTTTAACCAAGAAGGCGTTAACATCGCACTTGCCAGTGTAACCACAGTATCGCACTTATAGCTGCTTTTTTTTTATATAAATTTTATATATTTTGACTGTGCATGTGAAACAGATATACTAATTTTGTGTGTTTCTTTGAACTGATCTCTCGCTGAGGACGGCGATTTTTCGCTGAAACATGTAAGACGGTTCAAGTTAACTTGCAACTTGTAGTTTTATTGTGTGCTTATGTTGGTGCATGTAAATTATTATATTGAGAAGAGTCCCTTTTGAGAAGCTGACAGCCGCTCATCTGGTCAAGATACTCCATGGTTACAACAACAAGATTGCGAAAGGCGTAATTCGTGGCTCAGTTCACAAATTTTGCCAAGTCATTTTCGCTACCAAATGTCATAATTGTCCACGGTTCACGAGTAAATGTAACGTAATTTACGTCCTAAGAAAAGTTTGATCTTCCCTGCATAGATTTTTACAAAACTCACTCTTGCTTAAAATCCCTTCAAAGAGAACACTCTACCGAATTCCAGGAAAGCCCAAACAAGGGCTTCATCTTGAATACTTGGTCGCAGATAGACGGACGGACAGACGGACGGCAGCATACTGGGCAGATCTGCAGGTACAGCCTTCTGTTTATCACACCCGAGAAGACGCGGACTCTGTACAGGTTAAGAAATCCCTATTCACTTCAGAAACAACTATTTTAATTTTAAAACTGAAAAATACAAGTTTATTACATTTTGCACTCTGATTAAAGAGCCGTGGGCTAATTATGAACAGTGACGTTATTTTATAATCTGCCTGAGTCGCCTGTACGAATAAGAAATTTAATTCTGAAACAGAAAAGTACGAAATATCCACAGTTAAATTTACATCTTGCGCCAGAAATCACAAATCGAGCTGCATGCGACGATCCAGTTCCAAGGTCTTCTCTCTAATTCTTTCTTAATAAATCATAATAAAGCATCAAATTCCGGAAAGCATTATCGCTACTTGCTTCTAACCTTGTTTCAGATTTCTTAGAAATAAGAATGTCCCTCATCTATTTTATACCAATTTTTTTAAGTCTCGTACCTGACGGTTATTGCTTTTCCTGCTTGCAGTTAGCAACACAGAGGGTGCTAAATTTAGCTCCACAGCGGTTGCTCTATACAAAGGAATAATGAATGTCTATGTAGAAGCCCTTCTCTAGAGTTCTTTGTTGTCCAAGTCTTCGTTTAGATTTGCAACAAAGCTCCCTGCTCTTTGTAAAACAACAGCCGAACAACAATTGCAGTTCATTGCTTATAGTATGTAAAGAACAGGCACTGAGGCTCTGTACATGCCGTGAGGCCAGTAGGGTGTAGAGGTATAGCTCTACTCTTTCTTGACCGCGGCACTAGAAGGGGTGAGAGGTCAGCGTCACGCCTCGGCCGCTCTTTACCCTCGGGAAAGACCCAGTATCCATTGTACAGGAGGCTGGGTGGGCCCCAGGGCCGGTCTGTAAAAGTGCGGAAAATCTCGTCCCCACCGGGATTCGATCCCCGGACCGTCCAGTCCATAGCCAGCCGCTATACCGACTACGCTACCCGGTCCACTTGTAGTATGTACCTCAGTCCAAATTACGGACCCGAAATTCAGGTTGTTTGAAAAAAAATATTTCGTTGGAATTTGAATGTTATTTGACCCTTCGAAGCATTAAGTTCAGGTACTTAATACTTTAAAATTTCAGTCCCGGCTTCACAGAAACCACCAACTTTCCGCTCAAAATGCAAGCCTTGCTTCATTTCAAGCTTATGACAGTTTGATCCCTGAAGATAGGACTGATAAGTTGTCTCGAAACGTAGGTAAATAACTAAAAATCAACGCTGCATAACTTCCCAAAAGAGCGGAGATCTCAAAGACAAACCGGTTACGGTCAGTTTGGAGGGCTCTAGGTGCTTATTGTAAGAATCGCAAGAAACGTGTCCATTATGTAGGCAAATTACGGGACTTGTAACATTCAGAAATGTGACATATTTAAATTACTGCTGTGCTGTTACAGATGGGTGGTTATTAGTCAAACAGGTGTTAGGGAAATCTATCTTTATTTGGTGTGGGGTTTCAAACCACGTTTCCTGAACTTAAAATCCATGGCATAAAATGCCATGTCGATTGGTATTTGTCGAAGTTTCGAAGGACACTGCTGCCTCCATCTTCAGATAGTCAAATAAGTTCTTAAAATTTTCGAAGAAGCAAGCTTCTCCACAAGGTATACACCAATTGACACTGCGAAGTATCGCAGAATACTTCAATCTTTAAAACTGTCTTTCCATATTATAAGCACAAACTGACACTCTTACTTCTTTAAACTTCAACCAGGTGAAATATAGGAAAACCACTTCCATTAAGACTTTGATACGTAGAAGACAATGCAGCTGTTGGTTTGTGGCCGTAGAGCCCAATCAGTAGACTACAAGTGTCACTGAGATGTTAGAGAAGTTGCCGTACCTTAAGGCGTAGTGGTGAAAGGTTTTTGATTTTCCATTCAGGAAAGAATGGACTTTAATTACTCTAACTTTATTTTTTATTGAAATATCCAACATTTATTCGAGACTTTAAGGTCCATTACATGCCATTATCCTGCATGGATAACACAGCCCTATTTGGTCAGGATATGGTAGCACTATATTCAGAATCAAATCTGCCTGATACCTCTGGCCGATTTTAAACAATGTGGAATTTTTGACACATTGTAATAAAAGTCTCTAATACTAATTTTTACTGAGATCTGTGCAGTGGGGACCAAGCTTATGCATACAGACGGACTGATGGACAGGCAGACAGACAAGTCGAAGGTAAGAGCCACTTTTGGCGACGTACGCGAACGCCCCTAAAATGCAATTATATTGCAACGGCTTTTTCGCAGAACTTAAAATACCAACTTGGAGGTCTCCCGAAACGTACACTTAGTATTCCTTCTAACAAAATTTGGTAGTTACACAATCAAGGCTATGAATGTATAAACGGCCGGTTACAGTAGCCGCGCGGTCTAAGACGTGGATCTGGGCCGCTGGCTTGTTGGGATTGCGGGTTCGAATCCTGCCTTGGGAATTGAGGTTCGTTTCTTGTGAGTGTTGTGAGTTGTTGCGATGGGCTGATTATTCGTCCAGAGGAGTGCTACTGAATGTGGTGCGTCGTTGTGTGCGATCTGGAAACCTCAAGAATAAGGAGGCATTGGCCCAAGTTAGGCCGCAGCGTCACGGGGAAAAAATATAAGACAGGGTATGGAGACAGACAAGAAGCTAAATGATATAGTCTATAAAATTTATGGTTTACTCCCATGTACAAAATATTAAATTATGGCTAAAGAGCGAGGATTTAGGCCATGTCAGAAAAATTTCTTATGCAAGATACGCAGTGGTCGTTATGCAGATAACCATACAGTGGGCTGTGAATGCAAATAGCTCAGTCTGTAACAGCACTGATTTGGACATTTTAGTCTGGAATTCGATTCTCAGCGGAGGAAAGAATTTGCCCCATCTACACCACGACCAATCCAGCTCTGGGAACGGTCAAGTCTCCTCTCTGTAGAAAAGGTCTCTTACTCCAGATGGAACCAGAAAAATCGTAAAGTGACCACCCCACCTCTAATTGTTACAATATAAGAAACCTTGTAACATGGCATCCACAAAACTTCTACTGGTCATCTTACTTATATATAGAGATAAAATTTTAACTCAGTCATCAAGGTATTGCATTTGAAGAAAGTGCTGGTTAGAAATGGTAACATTTTTCTCTTCATTATAAAAAAAACTTGCATTAGATAAAGTCTTTTGAGATATGACGTAATACGGGTTAATACATAGTTACCGATGTTTCGCGAAAATTTGCTCCGTCCATCTTAAAGATCTCTGCAGAGCAAATAACTTTTTCACCTGCACAAATTCTGAAGAGGGAGGCGAAAGTTTCTCGAAAACGATCTTAACCATTTACTAAGTAACATTGCGTCTTATGTAAAACAATCATGAATCTTCACCAAAACAGCTGCCAGAACCTAAAACCTCGCAGTAGAACATGGTGGATATGACAAGGAACTAGCTTCTCGCTTGTGCTTCGCTTCGGAATAATGCTTATTGCACGAGCCAGCAGTTTGCGTGCTAGAATTGCAGATGTTTTAAGGCCCCTAGGAGGACATGAATGTCTGTAGTTTAAAATAAGGTCCCCCACCTGTTCAATACCTGTTATCTGATGTAACACCCACCTCATGTGCGTGTCCCAGGAGTTTTCATGCAAGCTGTCTTATCGGGTTCAGCTGACCTTTACTGACCTCGTGAGGCGCAGTGGTGTAAAGTAAAACTCTTTTTCTCTCTATGCTATCTCTGGAGTACGGGTTAAAAATTTATGGACGATTAACAGCAAAAGGTTACAGAACAGGACCGAACAAACAAATTCTAACCGAAATTAAGCACAGACATAATAAGACTTTAACATTTCACATATAATAATAATAATAATAATAATAATAATAATGGAATGAGTGCATTACTCTTTTGCATTGCACTCATTCCATTAACAAACGAGCTGAACAGAGCTGATTGTGGATATCAAGTACATGGAACTGAGAGGAAAATAAGTCACTTGTTATACATGGATGACTTGAAAC
>Ga0123355_10010421_pt1 | contig 14247 bp, 8 predicted proteins | sample TergutEmb28metaG_3_FD_89872 | JGI IMG/M metagenome (GOLD analysis project Ga0123355, IMG submission 89872) | Embiratermes neotenicus P1 segment gut microbial communities from Petit-Saut dam, French Guiana - Emb289 P1 | ecosystem: Host-associated > Arthropoda: Insects > Digestive system > Gut ...
TAATTCAACAGAGTAGTCGCAAGCTCCTGAAGATGTATATATTAATGTCCGAAACATGTTGAGCACATAAGAAGTGAAATAAAATAGCAAGTGACATCATGTTGGACTTTTATTCTTCAACTATCACAATGATGCACGGTCCAATAAACATAAAATTTTTATGAAATAGTCCGTCAGTCACAACAAAAACTTTCTATTTTTTTTAAGAGTTTTAGTGTACCTTACAACATGTTTCGGCCAACTTGGCCATGATATTGTGTTCGAAATACTTGGGAGGAAATTATCGACGTAAAGTACTATATGAAGGAATAAGATTTCTTTTTTTACATTGAGTAGTAATATAAGGTCACGTACAAATAAATCGTGAGAGGGAAGTATGACAGCTGTTTGGAGTTCTGTCTTCGCCAATTTTGGATTGCATTACGTAAAGTTCTCGATCATGGTGTTACAGTATTACTGTATGGAAATTTTGAAGTTTTCTTATCTTGAATATTTACTCTATGAATGAATGGTATTTGTAGAATATTTTATCAGGTATATAGTATGTAGGTTATAATATTGTGTTCACAAAATTTGCAGTGCATTCTCTTCTGCTAAGTGCTCCCGAAAACAAGACGTCCAAACGTAGACTAATCAGTTGGTTCATTTGATAAAAAACATTATTCCTTTTGTCGCCATTGACGTTCTTTGACGTGCCTGGCAAAAGATAATTTCGTGACAGTGGACAGCTTTTGCACGTCATGTCAAGTGCTGGTGGTTATGATCATCGCTGTTTGTTCCTTTTCTCCCCTGTGATCGATATGTCGATGTTTGAATGTCACATAAACCGCTGAGAGTTAGGACGTGTTTGGCCTTATTTCCCAATTTTTTTTTTCTCGTAGTGGATCTGTGCCATAAAATTGGTTGTCTTGTTGGTTAGTGTATTTTTATAAAAGAGCTGTCCCAGTTTCGTACTAATACCTCTTCCCAGTTAAACAACTTGCAAAGGGAAAATAACATAAGACTACATGAGAATTCTGTCGGATACTAAGCTCCTGTAGAGCATCTACAGGAGCTTAGTAGCTCCCTGATCCGCTCCTGTAGAGTAGCTACAGCAGCGGATCAGGGAGAATTCGCGACAGGTCTGACGTGATTGGTTGTTACGGCAGCGTTATTTTTATTGTTATTCGTGAAAATTACGAAAAACCTATTGTATTTAAAAGTGATGCTTAGAAGGGGATATAATAGAATTATTTTTGCATTCTACTTGCGTTACTTAAGAAATATCAATAAGTGTAAAATTCAGAACCTGTCACTTCAACTGATTGTCATGTGTTATGATTGCTAATATAACCTGGAACTATATAATTATGAATTCGTATTTCGGATGTAGATCCGAAGCATAACAAGGGAACCGGAATAGTGTGTTCTGTGTAGCGACTAGGCAGCGGGATGGAAGGTCCGAGGTTCGATGCCAGGCAGGGGAAGCAAGAGATTTTCTCTTTCCCAAAACGTCCAGACTGTCTGTATGTCACATCCAGCCTCCTACTCAGCGGCCGGGGTGTGAGGCTGACGTCTCAGCTTAACAGTGCTGAAGTTAAGAATGTGTGGAGCCGTACCTCCACTCTCCCTATGTCCGTCCATGGCATGTGCAATGAGAATGTTGTCTTTACCATTGAACACGATAACAAGTGGTAGCTTACTTGTTTGAGAACGACATTCGTGTTCTGTTACTTTGAAAACTAGATGTAAAATGTGAAGGTAAAGTTCACTCTAGGACAGGGCATGAAGGCCCGGACGGGGAGTAGAGATGTAGCTCTATTTTTTCTTTAACGTCAGCGCTAGATGAGGTGGATGCTTAGCGCCACGCTCCGGCCCCTTTATCCCAAGGGAAAAAAACCCAGCACCCATTGTAGAAGAGGCGGGATGGGACCAAGGGCCGTTCTGGAGTTGTGCAGAAAATCTCGCCCCCACCGGAATTCGATTCCCGAGTCGTCTAGTCAGCAGCCAGTCGCTATACGGACTGAACTATCCCGGCCAGCCATAGATAAAGATGACAGGGTGTTGTGATTTTTATTTATTAAGAGATAAAGAGCGTGAAGTTCTGGGTTGGATTGAACTTGCATTCCCACTTTTATGATCTATGCTGCGGAAGAATTAATACGCTCCGTGAACTTGTGCAATATTTTATCCTTAAAGAATAGATGCTTCCTTACTTTAGCTGTTGGCAGTGACTTTGTTTAGATTAAAGGTAGGAGAAACGACTGCAATAGAGAACTGTAGGTGGGTTTCGTGCTAAACAGATGAATTTTATTCTGAGTTTTCTTTGAATTCGCTTCAGTGTGAACAAGGGAATTGTGTGACTGCGCATTATATATCTGACTGGATTAATGATCACATTATCCGGGGGATGCTGCGTGTCATCCTCTTTCCAGCCCCACACCTGTCATCAGTTAGCAAGTCATGGGTTAATGTACATCCCACTGGGTGAGGTATAAAATGTATGTTCCATAGCTTAAATGGCTTGATGAAGTACATAGTTACGTAAATTAAACTGGACTTAATTGGGATATTGATACGTGGATATTTTAGCTATCAAACATTGTCAGTGCCTTTCCTGCATTGCCATGTATTTCTGAATTTGTGGTAACATTACGTTAGGTGCAACGTTTCAAAAATTTGTGGACGTATATTTTTCCTCTATGGCGCTTTGGCCCGTTTTCGGGACGTGAACTCCTCATCCCGTTTCCTCCAACCTTTTCTGTTCTTTGTCACCGCCTTACAATTCTCTATCTGGAGCAATTACACGACTTCCCGCCAAACAAAATCCATCTGCGTCTAGGCTTTCACACACGCTTCTTCTTCCGAAAAATTCTCCAATTACTTTTTGGGGGATGCTACAATAATCCATCACCCCTCTATGGCAGGCCGACTCTATAGACGTAAATAGCAAATTAAATATTTTACCTGGAATTTAATAATTAGTTATTTGAAATAAACTGGAGTCAGCTTCATACCCTTAATACACAGGTTCCTCCCCAACCACTGATTCACGTAACCGACTTTCCGTTTCATCCACTGCTAACTGCAGTTTTTTTTTTTTTAGTGAGTTACATGACCGGGACATCAGTCGATAAGATTACATAATTTCGGTGACAGATGAGTGAATGTGTGTGTGTGTGTGTGTGTGTGTGTGTGTGTGGAGCATTAGTGGAATGTTATAGACAAGGGAAAACTGAAATACTCTTAAAAAAAATTGTCCATGCCACTTCTGCTCCACATCCCACATGGAGTGGCCTCGGATTAACCTTTACAGCCCGTGCGTCCTACCGTCTAGGACGCTAACCCCCAAACGTTGCATTTAATGTATCTATTCAACAAATATAACGAATATACTTACTGAATATTTTAAACATGGTATATACTCTCCGTTTTTTTCTCTTCAAAATGCATTTCGTTTCATAATTCTAACATATTTGGTTCCCGTTTTATTTAAATTTTATATACAGGGTGTGCTAAAATTAAAAAAATAATTCCGGTGCCAAAAGGTTAATGCTGCTTTCACTAGATGAGAGGTCGGTGACTACTCGCCTAAGACACAACAGGGCCAACTGCGGCGTTGTTTCACGTGTAAGTATTTACGGATTATGTAAACATTCCTGTCGCTAAGACTGAATATCCTATGAACAGTGAATCCAGAATGATGTGGACTGAAGCGGCCCTGTTCACACTGGAGGTAATAGACGTAATTTGCCAGGAGGGCTCGGGGAAAAATACGGAACACCTCATATAGTTTAGTGGGTTTCCGTGCAGGGATTTGAACTAGGGGCGGCAGGGCTGAGATAACATCTTACAACTATCTCCTGGCTTTCAGCTTACATAATGATCAAATGAAACAAAATGAAACACCGCAATCGGCGTGTCGTATAAGACAGACACTTATCTTTTGTATAAATTTGTGTTTAACCATGTTGTTACGTACTTAATTTTTTGTACTTAATGAAGGAATAGTTGGTGTAGTTATGCCTCATGAGTATTAAGGGCAGACGCGGTTCGCTAAATCCCCAAGGAAACGGCGATAGTTTTTAGTATAGTAACCTGCTTCACGCGTTTGTGGAGGTATTGTGCGTTGCTTTCTTGTACAGAGACAGTGATAGATGATAAGTCGACAGCATTTTGCATTAGTGATCTATCAGTGTCACGATTTTCACCATAAACCAGTTGCCAATGGATTTTAGGCACTCTCTTAGAAAAGTTATATTATTTTAATTGGTCTATTTGTACTGTATTTAGCATCGCTGTTGTCAGTAATTTATAAGTTCGCACTATCAGACAGGAAGCTCACCGCAGACACCTATAGTTCTTTTGAACACGTTGGCTTATACGTTACAAAAAGTGGCTTTAAAAAGAGCTGCGTTAATGCGAAGATCAGTATGATAGTCTGCAGTCAACAAAGAAGATTCTGAGTCCAGTAGTGAGCCATCTAACGATCGAAATAGCCGCCGTCGGTCTGGCCGTTGCCTAAGGGTCCAGTACTCCCTTGATAACAAGTTAGTGGTTGCTTTAAAACTTGGCCTGTAGTGTTGGTGGCGGTGGTTACTGAAACCTCATGAAAGCATCCCTTATCCTCAGTTTAAAGTCCCCTCTCCGTAGGTATTTCATCACCTGACCTCTTTGAATTTAGGCCCGTGTTTAGCGCTTCACTACATATTAAGGTGGCCCAAGTCAAACATGAGATGAGGACGGAACATGTAGCACGCATAGTCTGAAAATCTTGAGGAAAGGGATCATTTAGGAGACCTTGACGTAAATGAATTTGAATTGAAATAGGAATCGAGAGTGTAACATGGATTCATCTGGCTCAGGGAAGAGCCCAATATAAATGCGGTAGTAAACTTCTGGTTGTTTTGAAAGGCGGTGATTTCTTCAGCTAGTAGAGCAAACATTGACTTTTTAAAACATATTATGCTCCATGAAGGTAGGCCCTCTTAATACTAAAACATAATAACACGTACGAGTAAAGGGGAAGAATGTTAATTTCTCGAGCATTACTCAAACCCATGACACGGTTCCTGCATAGCAACCTGTAGTATGATTTTGCCTCCAGTTTGCGAATTGCTGTAAATGTAGATGTCTGAGGAAGGTAGGGTAATTCATTCATAATAATGGCAATTGTTTTGAGTTTATTTGTAATGCTTTCGCTTGTCACTTGGGAAGTTGTACGCATCCTTAAAATATTCCGGTTTGAATGCTACTACATTATTTGTTATTGACTTCGGGTCGTCGCATGGTTGCCGGGCAACGTTATGCTGCTCCATTCTCGCTCTCTCTATACCTTTCAGAGTCGATTTATCGGGCGGAGTGAAGGGTTGGTTGTACCAATAGAATGTGACCAAAGGACCATGGAGCAGCTAATTTCCGGTCCTACTCTGTGAGCCATCTTGTCAAGAACCCTCACTGTTAAACCCGGACATTGCGCAGTTGGCCTTGTGGCTGGAGAACTGATTCATAACGAATTTTATGTGCAACTGTAATAAGGTGTGAGTGGAAGAGTTGAGTGTGACAAAGAGAGAAAGCATATTGGTGTCTTCTTTTAGTAAGAATCATTGTCAGCAGTTAGTCTTAAGCTTTAATGCACTCTATCAACACAATATCTAAGGAGCAAATAACAATATTACTATAGTGGAATAAAAGTTGAAAGATTGAAATAAGACGTGTGAAGGAAATGTTGTCATGCTAAACTAGAGTAATAGTTGACTGGCGTTGTGAAGGGAATGCTGTCATCTTGTTACACGTTTCTCAGAAATCCCTTTTCAAAACTGATGGTTAAGAAGACGCAATTAATAGCCAATTGGAAACGTGACCATATAAGGAAGCAGGCATAACGTCATTAACAGCCAATCAAACATTAAGGTTATAAGTCACAAGACTGAAACTACACCCCGACCAACGCCCAAGAAACTCTGTATAAATGCTATTGTATTAATGTAAAGCCAAGACTAACTTCAGTCAGCTCAGGGGCAGAGGTCAACTGGAGTGAGTCATCATTTTTGGCACCACTTTAATAATATCATCGCTTGCCTGTGCTATCATTTCAACTGTACTTCAACTAGACTGAACTGTAAACACTCTTGTAGCAGCAACCTCCAATAAATCAGCTTCAGTAGTCATCTGAAAACAAAGTCCGAGTACTTTGAACTACGTCGTGGCCAACTGGTGTCCAGCCAGTCCTCGCCCAGTCGCGTTACACTACACAACCTAAATGATGTACGTGACTTTTAAACCAATTCTATCAATACAGGATCTTTCTGAAAGACGTGGAACTAATATAAAGATCGTGTTCTCAGTACATAGATAACGAAAAGTGTTATGAAATTGATGACCTATGGATGCTTATTCTTTGTATTATTGACCATTACATTTCAGAAGGAAAAGGAGTTAATACATTGTCATCTCCTCCACAAGATCGCGTTTATTTACCAATTTCTGATTCCACAGTTACAGGTGCTGTTTTGACAACAACAGATATAAAAAAACTGTGTTCTTTTCGTGCTATTATACAGCACTCTGTGCAGCTAATTAAGCACTGTCGCACGCGACAAAAAATTGCAGTCCACTAAAATTAACTTGTACCTCTCTGCTGCCTTCCCATGCATATTCATTGCCATCGGACCCGCAACACTAAAGATGGCTCTATAAATGTAATTTCAGCGGGTTGCAGTCAGGTGATCTTGCTTCGTCGCGAGCTACCTGGCGTCCCGTATATTTTCATTCGAATATATTCCGACAGGATTGTTAAAATGGCGTGGCGCCTTTTCGTGTATGAACTGCGTACAAGCTCATGTCTTATTAGTGAGACGTACCGTGGCTGCGGAAAGGTGCTGTGTAGGCAGTCGCGATAAACTACTAGTGCAAGCCTATGCTGGAAAATTTGACAGCCTATCAGAGAGTCTCCTGTTGTGCTCACTAACACATATATTGAAAATCGTTGGTGTAACTACGCAATGGTTCCACGTGCACTGACATCTGCAACGAATATTGAATGTAAGTTGGTGTTATAACGAATAAGGTCCGTGCCTTGTGCAGACGGCATGAGAAGGGGACAAGGAGGATTTCCGGCAAATTACTGCTACAGCAACTATCAATTTTCCGCTTTCCAAGTAATCATGAACCTAGCCCAGCTCGTGTCCTTATGTGGTAATAGTAAGGAGTTGCTGACGGAGGGCCCTACATATAGCCTGCAGCTGCGATCCTCCGCTTGCTGTTCCTAGGCTGTTCAGGAATTTGTCATCAAGAACGTTGTCTCCCAGTTCCACTTTCAGGACTGTCCCTTGGCTTCCTCATTGTTCCCGTCAATGTAAATTTCGCTGTGTCCAAACGTACCAGTCAGTTCCAAAAAATGCTTTTCTTTCTGGAATTCGGCGACTGGGAAATACGGCCTGGTTAGAAGACATGCTGCAGCTTCATTGCTGTATGCACGACTGAATATGATGCTCATATCAGCCATCTCCACGAACGTGTTTTCTTCGGCCATGTTTAGCCAAGAACAACAATTAGACGCTCACTACACCGTCATACTACATTGCATACCGAAAAGCACCATGATTCAGTACGAGAGAGAAGGTCGCAAACACAGTGCGGATACAGCTGCTGCAGTCTCTCTGCACTTCTGTTTTCAAATGGGGCATAGCTTGTTTACGTAACTGTTTAGTTGACACTGGGCTTCGAAAGCGTTCATGCAGTGGAGTAATGTTTTTGGTAACGGTACTATATTGTTGGTTGTTCCTCCCTTACTTTGTGGTATACAGGTGTTTCATATACTTGGGTATTTCCTTTATTTCAGGAGGTTCTGACAGTGGCATGGCCTGTCACCGCGGAGGCCCGGGTTCAGTCCCTGGTCAGTGCATGTGGGATTTGTGGTGGCGAAAGTGGCACTGGGACAGATTTTAGACCGAGTACTTTGGTCTTATTCTGTCACTATCTTTCCACCGCTAGTCCTTGCTCATTCATTCTCTTATCATCGACGCAATATAATCTCAGCAACTGAGACCCTCGTTAAATAACAAATTTAAGAAGTTTCGGCAACCGCGTTACCACGTCTAGTTCTGCATCTCTGTTGGTTTTGTTCCTTGTCAGCCGTTTCTTACTTTTCATAGGTTTTTGTTTCAAAAAAAAGTCCCCGTTTTAGAAACTCACCACGATAGGCATTACGGGCGGTAGTAAAGCTTCACTTGTTCTTAAATTACATACCAGGTACAGGTGAGAAGTTCTTCAAGCTGTGATCACTTTATCGCTATGGAAGGTGTCTGTACCCCTCGATTGGCCAGCAAAACCTGTCTGAATTCAGCGAAGAGACAAATGGCTGCCCCTCTTGTGGACAGACTTTGAACACGTTGCCTTTGCCAGTCACTTCGCTGACAGGACTACTGCCAAGCTTGTTACTCACAAAAACTTTGTGTGATGCTGTATGAGCAACAGGCTTATAATAAATTAAATTTAAATTGAATTGGCAATATTTAGATCAAAGACGTAAAAGAAGTGAAATTTGGCTGGAGATACTGCTTATAATAAAGTACTTCGGGGGTTGTACTCTTTTGCAGATAATATTAAGGACGATTAAATCTAAGAAGATGAGACGGTGAGACTCGTAGCATGAATAGGGAGATGAGAAATTTGTAAGGAAATAAGTTGCTTGTGAGAGACTCACGCATGGATATTAGTTTACATTCATGTGAATCTGAATGGAATAGGGCATGAGGATATGATGTGGGTTCGTAGGCCGAAAATAGGGTGTTGCAAAGGATCTTGTGAGCACGGTAACGAACCATTGGTTTCCATAAAGGACAAGGATATTCTAGACAAACTAAGCTGTTTTTAGCTTCACTTGACCTCCCTGAAGTTACTTGCAGTTTAATATTTCCTGTGTTTCCAGAGGGGATGTGAACAGTTTTAGAGGTCCCTTTTTAGTGTAGTTCTTCTGTACAGGAAGATGGCACCTTTAACAGTTTTGTTATGACATAAACTCCGGGACAGTCGTCGTTGTAAAGTGAATGCTGTCGAACGCTGTTAAGCTAACTGGTGCAGCACGACTCGTTTAACGGAATGATGGGTCGGGAGCTTTAGGGCTGGTGGTGGTGAATTATGTAAAACTGCAAGTAGAAGACCTTAAATAAGTATGGGCGACGACCTCCTAGTACTGTTCAGAGAACTTGTACCGTTCTCGAGTTTACCGTGTATGGGGATGTGTTTTATTGTGTTACAACCAAGTTCTTATTCCCAATACCTCCCCTTACCATTCACTCCTGTAGGCTTTCCGAAATAAATTCGTTTTATTTTCCAGAAGCGCACCAACTTACCGCTTTAAATGTCCGTAGAATCGCAACATTGACATGTTTGTTAGATCTTTGAATCCACTAAGACAGAGACGTTTGCTAGGTCTTTGGATTCCAGTACTAAGAAAATGACTTCTTTTTTGGACCTTTGGTTTCCAGGACTAAGAGGTTGACGTGAATGTTGGATCTTTGGGTTCAGGACTGAAACAATGACGTGTTTGTTGGGTCTTTGGATCCCATCGCTAAGATTATGACGTGTTTATTGTATTTTTGTTTTCCAGTACTCAGACATTTACATGTTTGTTGGGTCTTCGGATCTCAGCGCTATGACTGTAGTCTTTGTTGGATCTTTGGGTCCCAATAAAGTCAGTGATATGTTTGTTGGATATTCCGATCCCAGTTCTAATACGATGACTTGTTTGTCGAATATCTGAGTCCCAGTACTAAGACAATGATGATTTTGTTGGATCTTTGGATCCCAGTACGAAAAAAAAGTGACTTGCTTGTTGGATCTTTGGATCCCAGTACGAAGACGATGACTTTTTGTTGGATCCTTAGATCCCAGTACAAAGAAAATATTACGTTTATTCAGTAAATTCTCGGTCCCCGAAACGTCAGTAGATTTGAATAAAATGAAGCGTCTGACATCCTCTAAAAATATTACTGAGTTTGTCCCCATGACAGCTGCCGGACTAGGATTACTTTGTTAGAAAGGACTTAACTAATATTTTAGTTGGTTCGGTTACATTATTTGAAGTAGAAAATGAACCACGTGACCGCTGTGTTGCCTGCTCTGAGTTCTGTTTTTCTTGATTCAACAAAAAGACAAGATTGTTTGCAGAGGCAATAAGTGTATTTCGTTTGAAATTTATAATGAATTATGACACTTAAGATCTGCGCCTCAACTAAACCCCAGCGGAAATATGAAATCGCGCGCAAATTATCACTTTTGCCCGAACTTAATCCGTATCGCATTATTGAAATTTAAAATATATAGTACAAAATTTACTGCTTATTTTATATAGACAATAAGCATGTTCTTAAAAATGAATTTAGCTTAAAAATACGAGAAGATACATTTTACGTGGTAGCGTTTACTATACTAACAGAACTGATCATGCGCAAGCGCCTCTGTAGTTATTCTGGAGCTGCTTGAGGACGTTACACTGTATATGTAAGTTCGGTATAGACTTTTGAATAAAGTACAGTAAGAGGCAAAGTACAATAGCTCAGCCATGTGACTGCATTCACTTCGCTGGCCGGTCGGCGGCGTCATAATTATAAATTACACAAACGTAATGCTTGTGGAAACCTTTAATTAAATGACGAATTGTGTGTGCACGTATCGCTGCGTGCTCTAATGGCAGCACGGTAATCCAGATCAACAGTATCGGCTGTAACAGCCCGGCATGATGAATTGCCCAAGACCTCATATTGGGTAGGCCTCATATATTTCACATCTGCCAGTTATGTTACTTATACCTGTGTCACTGTCGGTGACCAGCAAGTGTTAGTCTTGTACTGCTGTTGGTGGGTATGGAATATGGTTGGTTGTCGAACCATCTATGGACGAAGGTATGATAATAAAAGTGTTCTTGATAATGGAATATGGTTCACTATAGTGAGTGCCCCGTTTCGGGCTTACCGAACAAACCGCCTGGGAACTACCAGTGAATTTATTATGAAAATAAGTATATGTCAACTTAATGGTTGGATGATTTGGATTTGGCATGGGTTGGATTTGGTAGCTTGTTTAATTGGTTTGATAGCTGATCAGTTGGCTGTGTAAACCTCGTTTAAGTGGAAAAGTTTTGAGGTGGGTAAATTTATACATTACTTTATTTATGGTGTGAACTGTAATAATTGTGAGAACATAACGAAATGCATCTCATAGGCATGGCTTTCGACCGAGGAACCGTACTTAAAGGGCCCAGTGTCGACTTCAGATACAGACCACGAAATTGCACTGTGTGTTTCCGGTCACACCGTAATACCTGCCATTTTCAGCGCATTATAGTAAAAACGCGAGGGGCCCCTCTCAGTACGCTAATAATTTTAAGTGCTAATGTGAGACAGGTGAAATACCAGTGAAGTGGAAAAGAAGAAGATGAAGTAACGAACAAATGTGGGAAAATAATTGGTAAAGTAAGGTGAAGTTGAATGAAAAAAGAGGCAATGGAAAACCAAATATAGCATCGATCGGTACGTTTTACATGATCTGTACTATTTCGTGTCTTGTGATGAACCGTACAGTGATGGAGGTAAAGTAACATGGACGCAGTAGCACTTGTCGCAAGGTTAAATGCGTCGTAAATATAACGTATCGCGTTTCTTTGTATGATATTAAGCAGTGTGAGAGATAAAAAGGAAAGTCAAATTATGATGAAATATTTCATTGCACGAATTAATGTACAAGTAATAATAGAAAGTGTCTAAAATTAAAAGATGAATGTTGAATCGATTGATGGTGTGAAAACACAGTATGCATTCAAGAGCCAATCGACGGAAGGAAAAGAATGTGCAAGCCTTGTGGCCAACCTGTACTTACAACGAAATGTAAAAGAACTGACACCACTAATGTGAAAGAGGGAACACTAAACTGTTTAGGTGTACGTCATGTGATACAACAAAACGAATTAGATAATCATGCTCATTCTGGTGTCTAGCATGATGACGTCATCCGATCCACCGTGTACTCGATTGTGGATATAGAGTTCTTGGCGGATTTTGTGCGCATTTCGTACCAAGTGAGTAAAATAAACTTCAAACAGGAATTTCGTGCACATCTGTTAACGTGTTTCGTCTCCAAAGTTCTTAACGTTTTGAGAAGAAATTGTGTTCAATTGTGTGTAATCAACATTAGAGGACGAATGGGTTTTGGATGTTAATGGTCTAACGAAACAATTTGCATGAAGGTCGCATCAATTCCTTACCAGTTTCTCTAAAACGTAGCAGGTTGTAATGACGTTATCTCAATTGCGAGCTGAGGTAAAAATAGACGAATTTGGTGCTAGATTGGAAACACGTCCAAGAAAATCGTCGGTACGACTTGAAAAGGGGAATTCCCGCATAATCAGCATGAACTGCCACAAAAATTCTGTATTTGCATTTATATAACAAAATTTTGACTTACGAGCTGTGCGACTGCAGGTCGTCGAGCAAGGATTTATTTTGTGAACTGATAACGTCATTGGACTTGTGCTGGGAAAGACGGTTTACACTTCATATGTTTGGCGTCTAATCAGCGGGTACGCGAACTCTCAGAATATCATGTAATTTTCTGCATATCATCCCATGTCAATCCAGCGGTGCCTTTACGTGTAGTCAGTGTTGGTTCGTGGTGTGCTGAATGCAGCTAGTATAATTGGCCAGTTTTATTTATTCTGAGGCATTAAGTGCAAACCGATATGTGCACACTATTACGCCATTTTTGTAAACCTTGCCTTTTTCAGCAAGACAGCATAACAGTTCATACCGCAAACAACTGGCGTTGTGTGAGGACTGTTTTTGGTGGCAGGGTAACAGCAAGTGACCGTGGTCTCATCATTCGCCAGATTTGAATCCGTGAGATTTTTTCTTGTGGGACATCAAGGATAAATTGTATATTAACAACTCTGACTCTGAAAAAAGACCAGAATAAGAAAATGTCCTGTTTGATGTGCCTTCAAATTCATGAGCTGAAATTCGTTGTAAAACAGATAGCGTGTGTATTAAGTGTCACGCTTATATCTGCGAGCCGCAAGAAATCATTTCTGCACCTTCTATAAATGTGGTAAGTGAAAACGTGACATAAATGCTGTACACGTGACTAGATTGCGTGGGCAGCGACTCACAGCATTCGGACTTGAGGTGGTCGTCGCCACGCTGCCAGTCGTCACGTCAAGTGTTATGCAACTTTTCGGGAGGGGGGAATGTACCTGTAGCTCAGTCTCAAACATTTAGTACTTAAATCGGTTTGCGAATGGTTCTGTCTTCATGTGTTGGTCATCGCTTGGTTCAGTAGCAAGGTAGGATGTGAATGTTCCTTAGGATTTCCTAATATCCATCTGTGTGGTAGGAAATGCAGGCGACACGTTGCTGTGAAAGCAACTTTAAAGAGATTGCATAAACATAAGGCGTGTACACATATTTCAACACATGTGCACGGCACCGCAATTCAAATTTTCAGGTTTAAGCATGCAGGAAGTATTGGCCATTTTTATTTACCGTCCAGTTACTAAAGCTTCCGTAAGAGTAGCTCTGTCTAGGCTAATTTTGATGCAGATTTTCCAGAACTGACTTACAACTTAAATATTTATCATGACGAAGTGTTTGATTTGGTAGACTTAATTTATTGTAAATAAATATTCGAGTTATATTTTGAAATTTACGATTCAAAATGTAGAAAATGTATAGGCCGGATCTGGCGCCTGACAGTATGCATTGTGTGTGGAATGTTGACAACAGTATAACTATATCAATTTTTGTCTCTGCGGAAGCAAAATGTAACCTCTAGGTGCAGTATTATTCCATATGTTAGGGTTTTATAAGCATTTAATTTTTTGAAATGATGCTTTTCCGCTGATACTTGGCATCAAACCTGTGAGGTTTTATGTGCGCATATATTACAATTTTCACTATCAGTTTTAGTGTGTGCCATTTAACTCCTTAAAGTTTATTGGTTCCTCTACGTACAGCCAGATCAAACACCAAACACTGCATCTTATGTTTATGGGACCGTGCATCATCTTGATAGTTGAGTAAAGAGAAAACCAACTTGATGCCACTTATTTTATTATTTTATTCAATGCTCATTCAATGCTCAACATGTTTCGGAGTAGTGCTTCAGACTGCATAAAGACACCACACCGCCATAGCCACACTGAAACGGAACGCCAACACACACCGAACCAGATACAACCCATGAAATAACAACCAATTAGTCGCAGGCTCCTGA
>Ga0123355_10010422_pt1 | contig 14245 bp, 10 predicted proteins | sample TergutEmb28metaG_3_FD_89872 | JGI IMG/M metagenome (GOLD analysis project Ga0123355, IMG submission 89872) | Embiratermes neotenicus P1 segment gut microbial communities from Petit-Saut dam, French Guiana - Emb289 P1 | ecosystem: Host-associated > Arthropoda: Insects > Digestive system > Gut ...
AGAAGTATAGCAAAGCAATGGTGCAAAAGCAATAAGATTTATAAAAACAGCGTGAGCCGAAATTTTCGACCCACGCTTTTATGATTTATATAAGATAGTTTAAGACTTTTTTATAAACCGTTCGCCGCATTTAGGGCAGGTGATTTGGAGCTTGCCTTTCCCTTTCGGAACCCGAAGGGTGTTGGTGCAGCTTGGACATTTGAAGTATTTAAACGACTTTCTATCTCGCAATTTAGTAACAGCACTGCGGAGCTTTGTCCGAATCGGCCACCAATAGCGTATGAACTTGTCATTTTCGGCACGACGCCGGAGAATGTTTCGTGAAAGCAGCCTAAATAGGGCAAGTGCAATTATAATATACGATATGTATAACAGCGGGGTAAAGCCCGTTATGGCATGGAGCAGCGAAAGGACAAGCGAAAAGACAATCATCGCTATGTTCAGATGATCAGGACCGTATCGGCCTACCATGAAATTGCGAAGAAAGCTCCTAATCACACATGCGCCTCCAAGATAATAAATAGCAATACACTATACCATTATTTCTTGGGGCAAAACAAGTTTTTCACATATTTTTTACATAATTAATATTTGAAAATCCCACCGCCGATAAATTCCCTAATCACTGAGTCGGGCGGAACGAGCCCCGGATCGACCTCCTCGAATGCATTGAGCGCCGGTAGTAGTGTCGCAAGCTCATCGAATATGGCAGCGCCGTCTTGTACATCGCTAAACGCCCTTAATGCAAAGCGCTTCATGACCGGGATTTCATAAGGCATTGTTGAGTCAAACAGCAAATTAGCCTTATGCTTGTATGGGGTGATATACTGCATCTCGCCGTGTTGCACATTAATCCAAAGCTTTAGTGTTTCCAATGCATCGGTGTCTCTGAAACGTTCGTCTCTGACGACTCTGCGCAAGAGCCTTGTCCATGCTCTTTTAAACAGGAGCGCACCATTTTTCTCTATATCAGAATGTGCGCTGATATAGATTTTGAAAGCCTCGGGATGCTCGCCACAGAGCATGTCGTTGAGGGCGTGAATACCTTCGAAGATAACAATTTTTCCAGGGCCCAGCCTGAGCGGTTTTTCTTTCGAAAGGTCTCGCGCCCGTAGCTTAAAGCTATAATGAGGAATCAAAACTTCGTCACCATTTTTCAATGCGTGAAAATGTTCATTGAGCAATTCCAAATCCAGGCAGTAAGGTGACTCCAAGTCCACTTCACCATTTTCGAGATGTGGTGAAGTCTCAGGGTCATAAGGCTTATAATATTTGTCGAGCGAAACTGTTGTAGCGTGAATGCCAATAGACTCAAGCGCACTGCTTATCTTGAGCGCTGTTGTTGTTTTTCCGGAACCTGACGGCCCGGACAGAAAAACAACATTGCAACGGCCGCTGTTATCTTTTATCATGGCGGCGGCCTCAAGCACTTTGCGTGAGTATATAGCTTCACATTCCTGTACGAAGCCCTCGGCATCAAATTTTGCCCGCTGGTTTATTTCTTCAAGACTATAAGGATATGGCATTCTGTTCCTCCACTTTTAAAGGAAGTGTTCATAACATTATCGAGCCTCATCGGCCAGAAAAGTTTTGATCTTCCCAAACTTATGATCAAATTCGCCTGATTTTAATATATACTCCCGTGGGTATTTTGCGTTGAAAACACGCTCAATCCGGCCATTTGCGGAAACAAGTTTCGTAACACCACCGCCACCCAATGAGAGGACGGAGCAAAGCTCTTCCATCATGGAAATGTTGTAGATTCCTTCATGACCCGGAAGACACCAGCCGGTGTTTTCAAACCCTCCGGACGTAAACTTCTGTCTGTATAAATAATAGGGGTGCAGCCCACGCTCATAAAGACGTGCGAAAGCGTAATCCAGCATAATGCCGACATCATCACCCGTTGGAATTATTGTGTTTTCGAGCATGATTTTCGAGCCTTTTTTCAGCGATAATGTGTGTATGGTTACATTCTCGGGGCAGAGCGCTAAAACTGTGTCGATTGTTTTCTTGAAATGCTCCGGAGTATCTGTCGGAAGCCCAGCAATGATGTCCATGTTTAGCGCAAAGCCGTATTGCCTGCCTAAATGCACTGCATCAAGTACATCTTGCGCTGTATGCTTGCGACCAATCGCCGAAAGCACTTCATCCGACATAGATTGTGGATTGACGCAAACACGGCCTACTCCATACTTATTAAGAATGCTTAATTTAGATTCAGTAATTGTTTCGGGGCGGCCTGCTTCAATGGTAAACTCATGAGCCTGGGAAAGGTCAAAAGAAAGTGAAAGCTCAGCCATGACAGATTCTAAGAAATGATCAGGCAATGCCGTTGGCGTACCGCCGCCCATGTAAATGGAAGTCACTCTAAGCCCCAGCGCCCTCACCGTTTCTCCGGCCGCTTTAATCTCTTTGAGCAAAACAGAGACAAAAGGTTCAATCATATCAAAGGATTTCTCGACAGAATTACTGACAAAACTGCAATAAGCGCAACGCGAAGGGCAGAAAGGAATCCCAATATAGAGCGCAATGTCATGGGGTTTAAGCAACTTTTTTATTTCAATTGATTTTTGAGCTGCCTCAATGCATATTTCGCTGCGCTTTGGCGAAACATAATAGCCATCTATAAGCAATTTTCTGACTGACTCTATGGTTTTTCCGGACTCAAACGCTGCAGCAGCTATGTGCGCCGGACGGATACCGGTGAGCGAACCCCATACCGGCGGGGTGGGGATAAAAGGCTTTGCCGCTCTGAAGAAGGATTGCTTTATAATGCTTTGCAAGAGGCGGTCAGAGATAACCTTAGTTGTCAGCTTGTCTGACTTTAGCCGTGCGACACCGTGAAAAACCTGGCCGTTGCAAGAAATAGTAGTGGTTGCCTGAGCATAAAAAGCACCAAAACGAAGGCGAGAGCTCGCGAGAAGGTCGGAAGACCCTGTGACGGAGTCTGGAGAAAAAACGGGCTTTTCGTCTGGGAAGAGAGACAACATAATCTGCTCAACGGCATATTTATATTCATGTCCAATAAGTATCAGCTTCATTTATTAACACTCAAGCCTAAATATTGCAATCTATTCGGATTAGCTTTCACCATTTGCATGTTTAAGATAATAGTTAAACTTACGCTCACGATCCATAGTTGAGGATTCGGCATGACCTGGATATACTTCATAATCGCCATCCAAATCAGACAAACGTTTTAGCGATTTGAGCAGGATATCCATGCTGCCTCCGCCAAGGTCTGTGCGACCGCAGCTATCACGAAACAGTGTGTCGCCGGTAAAAAGCGCGTTTTGACATTTGATAGTGACAGACCCCGGTGAGTGACCCGGCGTTTCAAGGATAACCAATTCAAGTGCACCGATATTGAAGACATCGCCCTCGGCATACCATTTGAGTTTGCCGCAGTCGTCAAGCTTATGTGGGTCGTTCGGCCCTCCATCTGTTGCATCTTTTCTGTTTATATATGCGGGTGCCCCGGTAGAGTCCATGACAGCGTCCAGCCCCAAGTAATGGTCAAAATGGCCATGTGTCAAGAAAATAGCCTCAGGTTTCAGATTGTTTGATTCGACATACTCCAAAATCGTGTTGGAATCACCACCCGGATCGATTATTGCGCATTTGAGTGTTTTGTCGTCGGTGACAATGTAGCAGTTAGTTCCGAGCGTACCTACAGTTAATGTTTTAATCAGCATATGAGCAACTCCTTTATCAAGTGAAATCACCGTAGCAGTATATCATTTTTTTTCGCCGCTTGCAATCAGTGCGCAAGAAGAATATAATAAACGCACGCCGTTAGCGGATGCAAATATTCATTAGACTTAGGAGGTTTTTCGAATGAAACTTATTTACACCGGCAAAACAAAAGATGTCTACGCACTTGATAACCAAAACTGTCTGCTAAAATTTAAGGATGACGTGACCGGTACGGATGGCGTATTTGACCCCGGTGCAAACACTGTCGGACTTTCGATAGCAGGTATGGGTCTGGGTGGGCTGCGTCTGACCGAATTCTTTTTTAATAAAATCAACAGAGCCGGTTTTTTAACACACTTCATAAGCGCTAATGTCAATAATGCTGAGATGACCGTACGCAAGGCAAAAATATTTGGAAAAGGTGTAGAAGTGATTTGCCGCTACAGGGCTGTTGGCAGTTTCATAAGGCGTTATGGAGCGTATGCTGCGGAAGGACAGAAGCTTGATGGGCTTGTTGAAGTCACACTAAAAGACGATGATAGGGAAGACCCTTTAATAACAAAAGACGCACTGGATATGTTAGGCATAATCAGCGTAGACGAATATGAAAAACTAAAGACGCTCACAAAGCAGATATCAGGCATAATCAAAGACGCTCTTTTCGAAAAAGGGCTTGAACTTTACGACATTAAGCTCGAATTCGGCCGCGTAGGTGATGATATTGCGCTTATTGACGAAGTATCCGGTGGAAACATGCGTGTTTACAAAGACAGCAAGATAGTTGACCCACTCGAACTTGTAAAGATAATGCTGGATTAAGTCGCCGCCAGGCGATGGGGGGTGTTAGGCTGACTAGATTGCCTCGTCAGCCTAGTCCGAAAGGAAGTATATGCAAAAACGCATATCTGTCAGGAATCTGGTTGAGTTCATACTGCGTTCCGGCAGCATAGACAGCGGATTTTCCGGGCGCAATAGGATGGAAGAAGGTGCGCGTGTACATCGCAAGCTCCAGAAAGCCGAAGGATATTTGGCGGAGGTACATCTGACCATAACCGAAAAACATAAAGGCATCGAGTTTACCGTTGAAGGAAGAGCCGATGGCGTGATACTCACAAATGGCGTGACCATCGATGAAATAAAATCGACGCTCACGCCTCTTGACATGATTCGGGAGGATCATTCGCCGCTCCACTGGGCGCAAGCGATGTGTTACGGACACATATATTGTGTGACAAATGGGCTTGAAACGATTGATATCCGGTTGACGTACTACGAGATGGAAACCGGCGGTATCAAACGATTTGTGCGTACTTATTCAAACGCAGCGCTTTCAGAATTTTTTACGGAGCTGCTCGAAAAATATGCAGTGTGGGCTCATTTTGAAAACAACTGGAAAGAGACAGCAAGTGTATCAATGCAGGCGCTTGCATTTCCGTTTGATAGCTATCGGGAAGGGCAGAGAGATTTGGCGGTATGCGTGTACAGGACGATATCTGCCAAAGGGCGGCTATTTGCCATGGCACCCACTGGGATAGGCAAGACAATGTCAACCATTTTCCCAGCGTTAAAAGCAATGGGTGAGGGCAGTGGTGAGAAGATATTTTACTTGACAGCAAAGACTATAACAAGGGCTGCAGCACAAGAGGCACTTTCCAAACTGCGCAGTTGTGGTCTGAAAGTGAAGTCTGTGACCATTACTGCAAAAGACAAAATATGCTTTCTCGAAGAGCGTATTTGCAAGCCAGGATACTGCGCATATGCAGATGGGCACTATGACAGAATAAACGATGCGCTCTGGGACATCCTGAAAAACTGTGACGAAGTGACGGCGGAAGAAGTCTCAGACTTTGCAAAGCGCCATGTTGTTTGCCCATATGAGTTATCGCTCGATATAACATTTTGGAGTGATATCATTATCTGTGACTATAATTATGCTTTTGACCCACAGGCATATCTCAGAAAATTTTTCAGTGATGGTGGAGATTATGTGCTTTTGATTGATGAAGCGCACAACCTGGCTGACAGGGCAAGGTCTATGTTTTCAGCGTCAATAAACAAGCGGGATATACTCGAAGCCAAAAGAATCCTGGCAGGAAATAACGATAAACAACCACAAATGCAATTAGAGCTATCATCGGTTGCTACGGAAAAGAAGCCTGTGCCACCATGCGCAAAAATCCTGACAAAAATAAATAAGCTGCTCCTTGAAAAATGGCGTGAATGCGAAGGCGTAGAGGTTCTGACAGAAAGAGCGCAGCCTTTACAGCTCAATGCATTGCTGGAACAGTTTGCATTCGAGTTTTCAAAATGGCTTGGGGAAAACGCTGATCCGGCACAAGAGCTTTTGCAGATCTATTTTGATATTTTATCATATTTGAATATAGCGGAGACATATGATGAATCCTATTCAATGCTTTACGAAATCGGAGCACATGGGCAGCTTTATGTAAAACAATTTTGTGCAGACCCTTCCCTTAGGCTTAATGAACGCTATGAATGTGTTCGGTCTGTTGTTCTTTTTTCTGCAACGCTTACCCCCTCTAGGTATTTTCAGGATGTTTTAGGTGGAGGTGAGGAAAGCAAATACTTGTCGCTTCCATCGCCGTTTCCTTATGAAAACTTACTTTTGCTTCTGGCCGATAACATCAGCACAAAATATAAAAATCGGGAGCAAAGTTATGAGCAGGTTGCTGAGCTTATTTATAAAATTGCATCCGGAAAAGAGGGAAACTATATAGCATATTTCCCATCATATAAGTATCTGTCAGAAGTTCATTTGAGATTTTGTGAAAAATATCCGGATGTGTATATAAGCATTCAGAAGCCTGGGATGTCCGAAAGTGCGCGAGATGAATTTCTGGCCCTATTTGAAAACAGCGATGAAACAATGGTGGCATTCTGTGTGCTAGGTGGTGTTTTTTCGGAAGGGATTGACCTAATCGGGGAAAGGCTCATAGGGAGCATTATTGTAGGGGTAGGGCTTCCGCAGATCAATACAGAGCTGGATATAGTCAGAAATCATTATGATGAAAGAGGGCATGGTTTCGATTTTGCGTATAGGTTTCCCGGTATGAACAAGGTGCTTCAAGCGGCGGGAAGAGTTATTCGAAGTGAAGAGGATAGGGGCGTTATATTGCTTATTGATGATCGATTCTCGACTGGAAGGTACACTGAATTATTCCCGAGGCACTGGCAGCACTGGCGCACTGTACGCAATGAAGATGCATTGCAAGAAGCGTTAGACATGTTTTGGAATTAAAATTGCAACTGCCGGAAGTCCGACTTCCGGCAGCTACTTAGCTATCCTTTTCTTGCAACGTCAATTGTCGTTTTGCGTGCCACAACATCAAACAAATGCCATAGTTTTGTCGGCACCAAAACCGATGGTCCCTCAGAATATTGCTCTCTGAAATGCTCTATCTCAAACCCATCAAAAAGCTTGCCGAAGCGTTCTTTGGTGATAAATGTTGCATCTTTCATATATGCCCACTCATCCTTGACACCAAAGAGATTGCCGGAGAATCTTCCACCGGGCTTTATTGCATTTACAATCTTGCCCCAAAACGCATCAAAATGCTTAGGCCTGCAAAAAGGCACACCAAAAGCAGAATAAACAAAATCAGCTTCGGGGATACACACATCCTCGAAGCTTGTTTGAACACACTGAACAAACCTGTGCTTTTCAGCTGGCAACTTAGAAAAGATATTGTCAAACCCGTCTGGTGTTGAATCCACAGCATAGACAGTCCAGCCGCATTCGACAAGCCTGATGGTGTCGATACCACTGCCACACCCGAGATCAACAGCATGGCCGGCAAATCCGTCGAATAATTCAAGAGCTTTTTTCAGATACCACCGGGGAGGAATGTCGGTAGTCCGCTTTATAAATTCAGGCCAGTTAGTATTTTTGTCCAAGATTTCCCTCTCAATACGATGTACACATAGCTATGCAGTGAAATTTTCATATCCCCCAAATGGTCTTTGCGCTTGACTTGGCTAAATCAGCGACCCATCCACTTTTTCTTCATCAGCATGATAATATCTTCAGTCTTGTTTTCACTGCATGATATTGTAAGCTCGATTGTCCGCTTAGGGTCAGCCATGCTGATTTCAGATTTTTCAAGCAAGATATTTTCGCCGAAAAGCAGCGCTCTCTTTGTCTTGATGTCCTTAATTTCATGCCACTCATAATAGCTTTCCTTAATATGCGGCATTTTTATAACATGATACTTAAACTTATAATGTGAGAGCCCATCATTGGTCAGCCTTAGAAAAACTCTGTCACGTACAATCAAATTAAGCACAGAAACAGCAGATGTAAACACCCCAAAAACAACGAATGCAATCAAAACAAATTGAACAAGCACTGCCCAGGTTGGGTCGGGGGGGATAGCCATTATCCCATCGGCAAGGTTTTGTGTTATTTGCTCCATACGGAGATCACTCAAAAATGTCATAAATCTTTCTGCTGAAATCACGCCTAAAACGGCAATCAGCACACCGATTATCATTTTAGTCACCAGTTTGCTTACAGAGTACTTAAACTCTATCGAACCATCTATATATTCGATCATTAGCTCATATCTCCCAAACTCTCATTTCTTTCGATTTCCAGAGGCTTACGTGGAGGACAGTTTATCACATGCCACAGGATAATTCAAGAAACCAGATTTTCTGAAAAAGAAAATAAAAGGTATTAACCTCAGGGCAGAGCCCTGAACCCCGCACTCCGTGCGTGTTGCGCGACAGAGACCGCACGGGTTTGAACCTTGTGAAATCTGCGCTCGTTCGGTCATGACCGAGCCAACCTCGGTCGCGACGCCTCTGCGCTTGATTATAAATTCTACTTGACTTTTACAACGCCGCTTAGTGTATAATGCTTATTCTGCCTACGGTCTCAAATTACCTGGCAAAACAGAGGATTTAACTATGTCAAAAGTTTTTGAATACATGAAACCATATACATGGATGGTGTTGTGCGCAGTGGCGCTGCTTGCGGTGGAAGTCATTTGCGCATTGGCACTACCAAACTATATGGCAGAAATAGTAAACGATGGTGTATTGCCCGGACATATTTCAGTCATTTGGCGCAATGGCGCAATGATGCTGCTCATAACATTTATTAGCGTAATAGCCGCAGTAATCACAGGCTATTTTACAGCAAGAACAGCAACCGGCGTAGCAAACGACCTGCGTGAGGCAGTTTTTAAAAAGGTTTTGGGATATTCGAGCGCGGAAATAAACCACTTTTCAACCTCATCACTGATAACGAGGACAACAAACGACATAACTCAGGTTCAAACAACCCTGATGATGGCCATAAGGCTGCTCATTTTTGCTCCGATGCTTGCGGTGGGAGGCATCATTAGAGCGCTTGAAAGAAGCGAATCCCTAACCTGGATTGTTGCACTGGCAACATTTGTTATGGTTGGTACTATGGTTGTACTGTTCTTTATTGCTCTGCCAAAATTCAAAATAGTTCAAAGCCTAATCGACAGGCTCAATCTGGTCTCCAGAGAGAATTTGAGCGGAATACTTGTTGTAAGAGCATTTAGCACCCAGAATTTCGAAAAAAAGCGTTTTGACAAAGCAAACAGAGACTTGGCAGAAACAAACCTCTTTGTAGACCAGACATTTGCGGTTATGCTACCGATTGTTAACCTCATCCTAAACCTCACAACAGCCTTGATTGTCTGGGTGGGGGCGCGGCAAGCAGCGGCGTTTGAGGTGAACATAGGTGACATATTTGCATTTTTGCAGTATGGGATGCTCATAATATTCTCGTTCCTGATGGTTGCAATGATGCTGGTTTTACTGCCGAGAGCAGTTGTATCAGCAGGCAGAATCAAAGAAGTATTAGAGACTGAAAGTAGCCTCAAATACAAAAAAGACCCGATACGCCTCCCTGATGATTTTCGAGGAACTATTGAGTTTCAAGACGTAACTTTCAGGTATCCCGATACTTCCGAGAGCGACGAAAACGTACTCGCAAACATAAGCTTTACCGCAAACCCCGGAGAAACAACAGCCATAATAGGCGCGACAGGCTCCGGAAAATCAACAGTGCTGAAGTTAATGCTGCGATTTTATGATGTGAGAAGCGGCGAAATTCTGATTGACGGAATGGACATCAGGGATATCAAAAAAGAGGATTTGCACGACAAAATCGGCTACATACCTCAAAAAGCACTGCTGTTTTCCGGCACAATACACAGCAATCTATTGTATGCGGATAAAAGCGCAACCGAGGACAGAATACTTACAGCAGCAGACATCGCCCAGGCAAAAGAATTTATACAAGAAAAGCCTGAGGGATATGATTCGAATGTTGCGCAAGGAGGCTCGAACCTTTCAGGAGGGCAACGCCAGAGACTTTCGATTGCAAGGGCATTAGTGAAAAATGCTCCAATTTACTTGTTTGATGACAGCTTTTCGGCGCTTGATCTCAAAACTGACGCAATGCTCCGCGCAGCGTTAAAGAGCAGAACCGGCGATAGTACAATGATTGTGGTTGCGCAAAGGATTTCAACTATTATGGACGCTGATCAAATCGTTGTTTTGGATCATGGCACGATGGCAGGCATCGGTACGCATAAGCAGCTTATGAAAACTTGCGAAGTATATAGGGAAATTGCCGCATCACAGCTTACAGAGGAAGAAATGCTGGCAAGCAGCTAATTGAGCTGACTGGAAAGCCCCATCGGCTGAAGAAAAAACATCAGCCAGACCCAAAGTTCCAGAACACTGAGACTGACTTTTGTATCTGTAATTTGAAGTTTGAGGAATATACATGAGTGAAGAAAAAAGCACCCATCAAGGCAGCGGTGATGATGTAGCCGACATGATGGGATTTGGCGGAGAGGGACTTGCGCAAAAAGCCAAAGACCCAAAAGCAGCGATAAAAAAACTGCTGGCATATCTCGCTCCGCACAAGACAGCCTTGATTATTGCACTTGCATGTGCAGTGTTTTCAACAGCCTTTTCCGTCATAGGACCAAGGCTTTTGGGTCGTGTCACAACAGCACTTGTAGACGGACTTCTGGCACATGTTTTAGGAACAGGGCTTTTGACAAATTTTCCGTACATGCTCACTATCGTGACATGGCTGATTATCCTATATCTCGTATCTGCCGCATGTAGCTTTGCGCAAGAAATCATCATGGCGCGGCTTTCCATGAAAGTTACATATAAGCTCAGAGCGGAAATATCCGAAAAAATGCACAGATTACCCATAAACTACTATGACACACGCCCCCAAGGTGAGATACTTTCCCGTGTCACAAATGACGTGGATACAATAGCTCAAACCCTAAACCAAAATCTAACAAGACTTGTAACCTCGGTAACCACATTGATTGGTGTTCTGGTCATGATGCTTTCGATAAGCCCACTTATGACCGGAGCTTCAATTCTGGTAATCCCACCATCCATGCTTATCATGATGGCGGTGCTGAAAAAATCATATGTCTATTTCGGGACGCAGCAGGAAGCGCTGGGCGCTGTGAGCGGAATAGTTGAGGAAACATACGGGGGTCATAATATTGTCTGCTCATTTAATGGTGAAGCAGATGCCGAAGAAAAGTTTTGCACGGAAAACAAAAAGCTCAGGTCGGCAGCGTGGAAAGCTCAGTTTATGACAAATATTGTAGAACCGGTTTTCATGTTTGTTGGCAATTTAGGCTATGTTTTGGTTTGTGTTTTGGGCGGTGTTTTGGTTGTGCAACGCGCAATCACTATAGGCGATGTCCAGGCCTTTGTACAGTATGTTCAAACATTTACACAGCCGCTCGGAGAACTGGGTGCGGCAAGCAACATGATGCAGGGAACAATTGCTGCTGCTGAGCGTGTGTTTGAATTTCTTGACGAAGAGGAAGAAGCGCCGGAAACGCAAAGCTCACAGCACAAAGAACATTATGAGGGTTGTGTGAGCTTTAAAAACGTTCGATTTGGGTACAATCCGGAAAAAATAATAATTAATGACTTTTCTGCAGAAGTCAGTCCCGGACAGACCGTTGCCATCGTTGGGCCGACCGGAGCCGGAAAAACCACAGTGGTTAAGTTGCTGATGCGATTTTATGAGCTCAATAGCGGCAGTATAGAAATAGACGGTATTGATTCGACCGACTTCACCAGAGCGGAGTTGCGAAGTATATTCGGAATGGTGCTGCAAGACACATGGATATATAATGCCACAGTCATGGAAAATGTACGATATGGCTCACCAAATGCCACAGATGAGGAAGTTATTGCGGCATGTAAAGCTGCGCACTGCCACAAATTCATTCGGTCACTTCCCGGAGGATACAGCATGGTATTGAATGAGGAAGCGTCGAATGTCTCAGCGGGGCAGAAACAGTTGTTTACAATTGCAAGGGTGATTTTGAAAAACCCGACGATACTGATACTTGATGAGGCGACCAGCTCTATTGACACCAGAACGGAAATTTTGATTCAAAAGACTATGAAAGCAATTATGCAGGGAAGAACAAGTTTTGTTATAGCACACAGGCTTTCTACGATAAGAAATGCCGATATGATTCTGGTTATGAAAGAAGGGGATATCATAGAAACCGGCAATCATGAGCAGCTACTTGAAGCAAAAGGATTCTATGCAGACCTATATAACTCCCAGTTTTCCGATGGTGTTGTGTCGGAAGAAGAGGCATAGCCAAGTGAAACAAAAAGAAAACCGGAAGTCGCAAAACAATAGCGATTTCCGGTTTTATCTGACCTTTGGCTGACGGAATCACAGCCCTCATATATCAATTTGGGGAATATTAGTCCAAAAAATGAATAGAAATCCAAAAAAAGCGAGTATTTGTCCCAAAAAACCGATTGACCTTTGTTGCGTAATGTGGTTCAATTGCAAAAAGTGCTAAATCGTGTAAATTCATGTGAAAATCCACGTGAAAATCCACGTGAAAATCAAAGGAAAGGAGGGTTGTGACAACCCAGCTCGCAGTGTAAATGTAAATCATCATATTTGCCAATAGGCATCTGTAACCCTGAGAAGTAGTAAATGTTCCGGACGAGCGTATTTTTCGCATGTATGGCCACAGATTACGTTAAGGCTAACACTGATGTCACTTTTTTGTATCTAAAACTATATTATAATTGGGAGGGAAATGATACAGTGAAATCTACATTAAAAAGACATTTTAGCAAAAGAGCATTAGCCATTTTGTTGGTAGCTATTTTTCTCGTGCCGACAGCAGGGCTGACAGCCGTTGCGCAAGAACCAGTACAAGATCAGGTTGGGATAGTCATCCCGGTTGAACAAGGACTGGCAAGAGGTGTGGTTGGGATTACTCCCGAGCAGCTTGATGCAATGGCGCTTGATCCGCAGTCTTGGCTTCTGGCAGAGCATATGTCCTATGATGCATATACTCGAAATCCCGTGGCTGACTGGGACGGTGCATTCGGCGGTACAGCACAGGATGTAGACGATGCAACCGAATTTAGAGCAGCTATAATCATACTGGAATTCCCTGACAGGCCATTTTACCAAGGGCGTCCCGTCGGTTCGGGAATGACCGGCAATCCGGGATTTGGGGAGACAGCACCGAACTGGAATGATCCACATGATCCGGCTAGGATGGAATATCTTAGAAACTGGGTGGATTCTTGGCTCAATGTACCGGACAGCCCATTTGTACAGGCAGACTGGTCTACTACCGAAGGTAACCGTGGACTGACTATGGACGGATACTGGATGGAAACAAGCCTTGGCGCCATAACTATGTCGGCAGACACGTTCGGCCCATTCATGGCACCTGTACTTGAATCGCAGCTGGATGCGTTTTTCTCATTTACTGCACATTGGCATGGTCAGTTCTGGCACGCAAGCCGCGACTATTTCTTTGGTGCCGGTTGGACATTGCGTAATTGGTTCCCGGCATACAGTGTTGCGCTGGGTGCGCCTGATGTAACACAACTAGGCCCATACACCGGCGGTGCCAATGTCAGAGGCGTAGCAAAGAGAATGGCGATGGAGAGCGGTGTTGATTTTGTTGATGAGCACGGAAATGCACTCTATGATGTAATTCTTATAGCACTTGCTGGATACTGCCAATCTCCGACATGGCAAGAATTTGGCAAGATGATATTCCCAAGTCATTACACAATAGCTGAACAAACCAGTGTTCCGCATCCGAATCTCCCTGGTGAAGTATTCACAGATCCTGTCTCGGGCGATCCACGTACGGGTATGGATTTTACAGGTTGGGGAAGACTAAACAATATCAGAGAAACAATCACAGCACCCGGATTTGACATCATCAGAGACTGGCCGACATTCTATATGTCAGATGTTGAATTAAACTGGAGAAGACATTTGTCTGAGGGCTTCAATCAGGGATCATTCCTGTTGGCGAGAGCCATCGCTGAAGAAGGCTTGACCAATGCGTTTGTGGACTTCCAGACAAGATACCCGGGCTCAAACTTTACCGAAGCCCAGTTCAGAGACCGCATATTCAGACCCGGATTCATCAGAGCGTATGCCGATAGAATGGAACGTACTGATATTGCTTGCCCTGACGAAGTTGCT
>Ga0123355_10010423_pt1 | contig 14245 bp, 7 predicted proteins | sample TergutEmb28metaG_3_FD_89872 | JGI IMG/M metagenome (GOLD analysis project Ga0123355, IMG submission 89872) | Embiratermes neotenicus P1 segment gut microbial communities from Petit-Saut dam, French Guiana - Emb289 P1 | ecosystem: Host-associated > Arthropoda: Insects > Digestive system > Gut ...
AATCATTATATTGTCGTGGTCAACAAGCCCAGATAGGCGGTTGTAGAAATTATATGCTCCGGTATCATCTCCCAAGGCAACCAAAGCCGCCGTTAAATACAGCATTGCCAAGTAATTATCCACCCCAACAATTTCCTGCCCGCGAATGCGCTCAAATTCTTCCTGTATCTCCAATATTACAGGTTCGCCAACAGCGGCTAAAGCAAGCAGACGTGCCGCGCGTACGGTATTTGTCCCCAAGTCGGCGTCAGGCCTCGCAAACCTAATGATATGGTCACGGTGAACAAATTCCGGGAAAGAAGCGGCAAACCGTGCTGTGTAAAACAGTGTGGCCTCTTCGTACGGCAACTCCGGTATCCCGCCAGATTGTGCATGAAAGCTGGAACGCATATCCACGCTGTCTTGCCAGCCGTGGAAATCATTTGCAAATGCCCTGGCCGCCATATGGTCTGTACGGACAGAGTTCCAATTTAGTGTGCCATGCAGGATATTCATCAGCGGACGGATATTGCCATTTGTTAAAGTAACCCGCACAGGCAGCGGCCGCATGTCAAAATCCAGCACAGGCGTTATACCCGGGGAAATTTGCTGCATTGCGCTTACCGGGAAAATCATTCCCGATTCCACAACGGTAAACGGCAACTCCATTGCATCCCGGTAGCTACCCATTATGGCAGCCACGCGCATTGTATAAGAACCTGCCGCAAGCTTGCCTGGGTTAAACACTGCTCTGCTTGTGCTATGCTTCACATCTGTGATTATCGCTTCGCCATCCTGCAAAATTTCAAAAACAAAATCCACAGGTTCGCGGCTCATGGTTCCATCTGTAAAAACCCTTGCTACTGCTGCAATATCGTCGCCAACAATGTACTCGTTGGTAAGTATCAAATCCACAAAAAACGGAAGGGTGGAAATAATATTTGGCCTTGCGTCGCCCGCCAAGCCGTCCTGGGTTAGCCCAATAGCCGTAACGCGCCAAGATGTCACTTGGTGGGGCAGGGTAAACGTAAGCGTTGCCATGCCGTTTGCGTCTGTTTGCACAACTTCAAAAAGTGGATTGTCTATAAAATCCTCGCGGAAAATAGGGTCGCTGCCGCCGCCGTCACCGCCGCCGCCTTCTGCACCGCCACCGCTGCCTGCACCAAAATTATGCTGGGTGTGGGAGGTAAATTGTTCGGACTGGAATGTCCAAATATCCAGTAGGGAACTGGTATACAGCCGTGACAAGACATTTGCGCTGTGCTGCCCCCAGCCTATGATGCTGGATTCATCCACAACGCTTATCGTTACGCGCGAAGGTATGGCCTGCCCGTCCGCGTCTGTCGTTTGTATCGTTATGGTCACTTCATCGCCGGGGGCGTATTTCTCGCGGTCGAAGTCCAGCTCGATGTGCATTTCTCTTTCCATAAAATCGTAATGGACGGATATTGGGTTGGGAATAGAGAAAATATAGCCCCTGTCGAAATATGCGCCAAACAGAAGCGCGTTGCTCATTGCTGCTTCCGGGAAGGTGATGGGTGTGCCCGCTGGGCTGCCCACCGTAGCAGATAAGATGCTGTCACGCGCTAAAACCGTTAATATGCGCCCTGTTGTGGGTGTTGTGGCCTGGCTAAAATTGCCCCACCACATATCGCCGCCAGGCCCGGCTTCCAGCAAAACCACATTTGTGTTTTCTCCAACGCCCAAATCCCTAATGTTAAACGCCCATCCCCATTCGTCTGTATCAATGGTTCTGCCTTCCAGCCTAAACCCGAAATGCCTAATGGTTGACTCATTGCTGGGCTCAAACCATTGCCAAGGCAAAAACACCGAAGTAGGACGCCCACGGGAGTCATCATATCGAATTTCTACGCTGTAGCGGATGAGCGGGTCGTCTGAACTGGGTATGCCGGTTATGGTGGCGGTTCCGTTTTGTGTACGTTCGTTGATGGTTCTGTATGCCGAACTGGTGGTGTTAAAATCGTAAATGTTAACGGTGCGCCTGTTTATATGGTCGTAACGCTGGCTTCTTAAGGTTTGCGTGGTTACATGGCGGGTGATGAGTACGGTAAAGTCTAGGTCCACACTTTGGCCGCGGAAATTGTCAAAATCGTTTACATCTAAGGAATCATCTGCGTTAAACCTGTCAAGGGTAATTCTGCTGCTGGTTAAAATGGCGGTGCCATCGCCAAGCTCTTCAACTTCCAGCATAATATCCCGTGGTGCCATAATAAACGGCAAGCTAATGCCTTGGGTGCTTTGCACGTCGCCTACAGTGCTAAACCAATTGGCCGTTCTAAATGGCTGCCAGCCCTGGCGTTCGCTTAAGTGGTGCCAGCCTATGCCAAACACCCCACGGGCTATTCCGTTTTCGTCTGTAGTAATGAAATTACCAACGTTGGTTTCGCGCAGCCTCATCCCCTCTACAGGAATGCCTGCAAAATTTGTCACAGAAATTTCAACGTGCATATCTTCGTTAAAAAAGTATGCATTCCGGTCTATTTGGCCGTCCAGCACAAAGCTGATATTTGTATAATCCAAAAAATTAACCCATGTGGACATCAACCTTTCGCCATTCACATTCACCAAAATATCCGTAAACCCAAACATACCCTCTACGGGTATGCGCATGTTAAATGCGCCGTATGCATCTAAGGTGATGGGGAGTTCCAGCATATCGCCGATATGCAGCGTAAAAATATCGCTTAGCGTATGCGTTTGCCCATACCGTGGCATGATAACGCCGAAAATATCTACGGTGTCTGTGGGGCGGTAGCTTGGCCGGTCTGTGTACATATAGGTAAGAAACCTGCCGCTTGGGGTTAGCCTTGTGGGCGCAAAAGTGCGTTTTGTGTATGCGAATGGCAAATAATTTGCGTACATGATGGTTATTACAGCTTGGCTGTCATGTTCTATTTGGGCAATTGCAATTCCGTCCGTATTCGCGGTTATGGTGCTGCCGTTGATGTTTATCGTAGCACCTGCCGCGGGTGCGTGCGTTGTGGCATCGTGTAGCCAAAAAACCGTTTCCCCTGCAATGGAAAGAGAATACACAGACAGCGCGGATACTTGAATGAATTTATGAAGCTCGAGCCCGCTGGGGTCGTCTACGGCCGTAATGGTGGCAAGATAGTACCCCTCTGGCAAAGTGCGTCCAAGGAATAAATAGCTGAAGCTTTGCCAGCCCCATTCATCGATAAACGAATAGAGCTCCACTTCAAAGCTCTCGATAAATTCCCCGGGTGTTTCTAAATTAAGGAAATTTTCGGGCGTTTGCAAATCGTAAAGGTTTACCACAAAATCCCTGTGCGGGAAATTTTGCCCTACGTTTAATGCGATAAAAACCTCATTCCATGGCAGAAATGTTTCGTATGCGCTCCTCGCAATGGAAAAAGGCCGCTCTGTGGCTGTACCCCAACGGGTGGTGAAGGAAAATGTGTGATATTCGGTTAGCATTTCACCGGTCACACTTGTCAGACCCTGTTTGATGGTGACGGTGTACATTGTATTAAACGCCAATGCGTTTGACGCAAAAATATATGTGTTGTCGCGCTGCAAAAACTGGCCTTCTACGTGTGGCGTGATTGCAAATGCGGCTTCAAAGTCGCTCGCATTTGCCAATGCTTGGCTAAATGTAACTTCTATCCCGCTGTCGTGCGGGATGTTATGTGTGCTGTTGGCGGGGGTGGTTGCAGTTATGCGGAAAATATCCGTGGTTTGGAATGCGTGAGACGTGGGCTGCAACCCTGTAGGGCTGTATACCAGCGTATAAATATGGGCAGGCGCAAGGGGTTCATCAAAGCGCAGAAGAAATGCATTGTCGGATTTTTGTGGTTGTGGCTCCAGTGTAAAGTTTTCGCCGTTTCCGGCGGATAGGTATGTGCGCAGGTGTTCCTCGGTAAGGGCTTGTGTGTCGGAGGTTATTAGGAAAGAAGAATCCCGCTCTACGCCTAGGTTACTGGCGCTTAGTGGTGTTATTGCAATGTGGCCTAAAGCGGATGGGGCTATGGCGAATGGGGTAGAAAGAACCGGTTCATATGAAGGTGGTTCTGGCGGGGCTGGTTCATCGGTAACGGGATGCGTATCCGAGGGTATTTGCGCAACGGGAATTGCATCGTTGCGATGCGCTGAAAAAATGGTGACAGCAATTACGATTATACACGTTACTATAATGCCTGCGGCTATTAGGATTTGTTTTTTTGACATGGGAGCCTCCATAAATGTGGATTGTGTGAAAATATTCTTAATAGCGCCATTGTACAGTAAAAATGCCAATCGTTCAATCGGGTTACATGATGGGACATATACCTGCTAGCAGGTATAACAATAACTATTACCGTTCATTTACGCCTTCCATTATCGCTTCCCAAATTAAAGGAAAGCGAAATTCCAATGCACCGCGGTCAAACAACCCGAAACGCTCGTGATAAGGGTTGGCGCTTTCAAATAAATAATTATCCCACCATATACTTGGGATGCCAAGTTGCCGCCCGCCGGCTACAAAATATCTTGCATGTGCGGCGCGTTCTGCTTCGTTATGTTTATTTTGCGACCCAAATTCGCCTAATATAACGGGAATATCCTGCTGTATAAAACGCTGGTCAATGGTATGCCATAGCCAATCTATATCGCCGCGGCCGTCGTTATCAAATTCGGCATGTGTGTCGTAATAGCCAAAGGTTAACCGTGTAGGTGCGTAGGAATGCACAGAGGCAATGAGCCGGTGTGGGTGCATATCGGATGGCAGGCGAAAATCGCGAAAATGCTCGTAGGCTGCCCCGCCCGATAGTGTAGGTACCATCACAAAGCGCGTTTCGTTGTTGCCGCCTGTTGCGCGAATCGTGTCTACAATCAGTTGGTTGTACACGTTTACGTATTCGCGGTGTTCGTCGGTGCCCAGCCAGTTATGACGTTCGCCTTGCGGTTCATTCATGGTAAGGAAAATCAAACGGTCGCAATAATCGCGGAAATGCGTGGCAATTTGTGTCCATAGGCTGGTTATCATATCCCGGTCTTGTGCAAGCGACTCGGGGCCTACACGATATTTCCATGCGTCGTGGTGCGCGTTAATGATCACGTACATATCATTGTCTAACGCCCAATTGGCAATTTCCTCTACACGCGCCAAAAACCAAGGTTCAATTGTATAATACGGGCTAGGGCCTACCCGGCGGTAATTGCCTGTGCCCGTAGTCCATGTTACCGGAAGCCGTAAAATATTAAAACCGGCGTGGGCAATGGCGTCAATCATATCGCGGGTGGTTAGCCGGCTTACCCAGGCGGTTTCTGCGTTGGTGTTGTTGCCCCATTCGGCATAGGCATCTAGTGTGTTGCCCAAATTCCAGCCCACGCGTATGTCTTGTACAAATTCCATAGCGGTTATATCACGGATTGCACCATGGTTTTGGGTAGGGCGAATGGTTGGTGGTTCTGGTGTTATTTCCGGGGCAGGTGTTGGTTCAGGTTCAGGCATTGGCTCTACAGCGGGTGTTGGTTCATGCTGGGGCTGAACATCGGCATTATCGGCGGGTTCGGTTATAGTATATATTTGCGTTTGGTCGGCATCTGCTTCGTTGCTGCCCCTGCAGGCCGATAAAATGATTAGTAATATCACAAGTACAGCAAGTTTTGTTAAACGTTTCATGGTGTTCCTCCTAAATTTATGTGCGCAAAATCACTCGTAACGCATTATATGTAGCATAGTATTCCGCACTGCATATGTCAAGCCTTTTTCCAGCTATTCCATAACTTACATTAGCATTTACGCGCCGAAACCGCTATAATTGCGTTATAGAATGGAGTGATACACATGGAATTTTTGCGAAAGCATCAAAGAATATTTGGCGTTTTGCTGATACTTGCAGCTGTAGCTGGCATACTTGTAGGCGCACATTTCCACAACAGGCAAGAACCCGTATTTATGGACTACACTGCATTTATGGCGGCAATATCCGACGGGCGCATAGAAACGGTACAACTAAGCCCAGCACCGATGATTCGCTTCACACTTACATATGATGAAACAACCCATATAACAAACAACCCACGGCGGGAAGGGTTCAAAGAATACTTGCTGCTGCAGGGGATATCCGTTAGCGAAAGCGCAAGCAGCGGCGATGGATTGCTGCAGCTTGGTTTTTCTGTTGCGTTAATTGCGGGCATTTTGTTCTTTTTAAGCCGCAGAAGTGGTATGGCAAAGGCCAAAAGCGGCATAAACACTGTGGCGGTTCAAGCTGCGCCGGGGCAGCCGCTATGCGACTTTAACCATGTTGCGGGCAACCTGGAAGCCAAAGAAAGCGTCATGGACATAGTGGATTACCTGCGCAATCCGGAAAAATTCACACGCTACGGCGCAAGAATGCCGCGCGGCATTTTATTCCACGGCAAGCCGGGTACGGGCAAGACCTTGATGGCGCGGGCAATGGCGGGCGAAGCGGGCGTGCCATTTTACGCCGTAAGCGGCTCCGACTTTGTGCAAATGTATGTGGGCGTGGGCGCAGCACGCGTGCGAGAGCTGTTCAAAAAAGCCCGTGAAGCCGGGCGCGGTGTCATTTTTATCGATGAAATTGACGCGCTTGGCAAAAAGCGGGGCGACGGCGTAAACGGCAACGACGAACGCGAGCAAACATTGAATGCGCTGCTTACAGAAATGCAAGGTTTTTCCGACATCCACGGCATAGTAGTCGTAGCGGCGACCAACCGTCCGGATACCCTTGACGAGGCGCTGATGCGCCCCGGGCGTTTCGACCGCAGGGTAGAAATTGGCTTACCAGACCTAAACGCGCGCAAGCAAATTATTGGCCTGCATATAAAAGACAAGCCCCTTTCGCCACAAATCGATTTAGACAAGCTGGCGACCGACACCGTATATTTTAGCGGCGCAATGCTGGAAGGGCTGTTAAACGACGCCGCAATAAACGCGGCAAGGCGTACGTCGGAAAGCATCGAACCGCAGGATATAACCACAGCGTACTATACCGCACTGGCGGGAAGCGAAAAGAAAGACCGCAGTAATATCCGCGAAAAGGAGCGCACCGTTACCGCCTGGCACGAGTCCGGCCACGCCATTACCGCCCTTGTAACCAACCCGGAAAACCGTGTGGCAAAAGTGACGATAATCCCATCCACCAGCGGCGCGGGCGGCTTTTGCGTCAATATCCCGCCAGAGCGTATGTACTATACGAAGCAAGACTTACGGCAACAGATAATGGTGAGCCTTGCCGGCCGCGCCGCAGAAGAATTGCACTTTGGTGCAGACAATGTAACAACCGGCGCGTCCAACGACATAGAAAAGGCCACAACCACAGCAATGCAGTATGTGACCAAATTTGGAATGGGTAATGAAATTGCGGATATGCTTTTGCTGAAAGATGACCGCAAGGTAGCACAAGAATGCGGTGCGTTGGTTAATGATCTTTACCAAGAAACGCTGGTGCTTTTGAAAGGAAATTTTGCCGCATTGGAAGCACTTGCGAAAAAATTGCTAAAACAAGAGACCGTGGACGGTGATGAGATTTTGGAAATCCTGATTGCTACCTAAAAAATCGATCCAGTTCCCTTTGCATTGGCTCACGAAAATCGACTGCCGCTTCTTGGGCTGTCCGGTTATGCCAAAGAAGGTTAGGGTGGGGGTGGGGTATAAAATTATTGACGATAGCGTCCATCTCACCCATAACCCCCGCTATATTGCTGCCCAAGTCCAAGCGCATCGTGTGCATTGCATCCAGTTGCCGTGCTGCGTCTTCGCCCGACAGTATAACGGAGTTTGCCCAAAGTATTGGAATATCATTAATCCTTTCCGGCTCGTTGCCCGCCCAGGAAAAATATTCTTCCATAACCATCAAAAGCTCTGCTGCTTCCCAGGAAGAACCCCAAGGCAATACAAGTCCTTGCTGCCAGCCGCCCAGCCACGTATTGCCCGATGTATTGGACGGGCCTGTTGGTAGGGGAATAACCGCAAAATCAAAAGGTAAATGTGAAGCCCTCATAACACCATAAGAGCCCTCAAGCGGTGTCCCTACCATGAATGCAAAATTGCCATCTGTAATGAAAGAGAACGTGATGGAGCTTCCACTGCCAGACCATCTTACGTTGGGCCGTAAAAGCCCCTCTTGAAGTATCGTTTCTACAAAAGCCATTGCTTCTATGGAGTTGGGGTGATCCAGTCCATAATTCAAATCCTCAGTTACAAGCATTCCATCATTTGCGCCAATAAAATTGCGCAGTAAATCGCATTGCTGTATTCTACGAAGGCCGCCTGTGCCTGCAATATTAACAAATTCCGCAATTCCCCACTGGTCTATAGTTCCGTCTCCGGTTGTGTCAAGGGTGGTCATGCGCATTATTTCCAGCATAGTATCCCACGTCCAGTGCCCGCTGTTGTAAAGGTCTACAGGGTTTGGCGCACCGGCGGCATGTATTACGTCTAGGTTAACGCCTAATGTAAAAGCAGCAGTTTCCGGTTCTGTAGTGGAAAAGGCCCATGCATGGCCAAAGCCCTCTGCCACAAAGCGGCTGTATATTTGCAAACCCAAAAGGTCTGACCCGGGCAAGTTGATCATATCGAGCGGCTGTATCAAATTGTTGACTGCGGCTTCAAGGGACATTTCCGGCGGTGCCAATACAATATCCGCAAATGGGTTGCCTGCCGCCACAGACGTCCGTAGTAAACTCATAAAGTGCGCAGGGCCTCTTGGTATAAACGACTCAATGGAAAAATTAAACACGTACTCCACACGGCGCGCGTTGTCCCAAATCATCCTGTCTCTTACGTAATTACCGGAAGTAGCAGGGTCGGGCTCGTTGTGACTGGATGGCAGCATAGTAAATGGCAGGCTGCCTTCTTGTAGCATACCTACAGTAATGACTCTGCCGTTAAAATTTATTGGTTGGTGGAGGCCGCCAACACGGGGTTCTTGCTCTGTTGGCGCTTCGCTATTATCTGCAAAATATTGCCGTGGGGGTGGGGGCGGAGCGTTGGTATCGTGAGTGTTTTGTGGCGGGTCGGTGCGTCTTGAGCACGCCGCGATAAATAGCACCAACAATAATACTGCGGCTAGTTTAATAATTTGTGGGGTCATTTTTCTTCTCCAGATTGGCGGTATATGTTTATGCAAATATATCATGTACTTTCTTCCTATGCAAATACATACATTAGATTTTTGCTTGCGTGTAATTTTACTTGAACCTGTACCGTGCTACGTTATATACTAGCCTCATACAAAGGAGGTTGGTTTTATGATGAAAGACAGACACAAATGGAGCAAGGAAATTAGCGAAATCGAGTTCACTTTTACAGACAGAGGTAGTTATGGCAAAGTTGTTTGGCAGCACAGAAAAGAACTGCTGCTTAAAGCCGGCGCAAAACTAACGTCAGACCCACAGCGAAACAAAGACGGCACCTTAAATTTCTCTGCGAAAGTTGCCAAAACACTCCGTGCCGACCATGCGGATAAAATTGCAGACGGAATCACCACGGAAGACATCATTTTCCCATCCCCAAACGAGCTGGGCATTTTCCTGCGCTTTGGCGGCGACAACACGTGGGAGAACTTGAAAGACGAAGATGGCAAGTCTCTGCATGAGTGGAGTAAATATTAAGTATGACTATCATTAATCTAGGCATTCTGGCCCATGTAGACGCAGGCAAAACCACCACCGTAGAGCAGATGCTGTACCTGTCCGGCGGGCTGCGTGCGCTGGGTTCTGTAGATAAAGGCAATACGCAAACGGACTTTTTGCCAATAGAGCGGCAGCGGGGTATTTCTGTAGCAACGGCGTCTGTATCTTTGGAAACGGCTACCCATAAAATAAATATCATAGATACCCCGGGGCATATGGATTTTACTGGGGAAGTTGAACGTGCGCTGTCTGTCCTGGATGGCGTCATTCTTGTGGTATCTGCCGCGGAGGGGATACAATCGCAAACAGAGCGGTTTTGGAAGGCATTGCGCGAGATGGAAATACCTACGATTATTTTCCTCAATAAAATCGACCGCATGGGATGCGACCCTGCTGCGGTGTTGCATCAACTGCAAGCGGAATTCAGCCAAAAAATAATCCCGGTAAATAGTTATAAAAATGCGGGCGAAACAAACGCAACCGCCCAATTCTGCCCCGTATCAGAAGACGGCATTTTAGAGTTATGCGAAAACGACGATGCATTAGCGGCACATTATCTGGAAAGCGGCAATGTGCCGCAGGAAAATATCAAAGTCAGCCTAGCCCGCCAAACAAAACAATGCACAGCCTTCCCATTGGTATACGGGGCGGCTGCGCTTGGCGTTGGCATTGCGCAATTAATAGAAACGATCGAAACGTATCTGCCGGCTAACCTCCCTGAACCAAACGGAGCGTTATCCGGCATTATCTATAAAATCGAACATGACAAAACAGCAGGCAAAATTGCCCACGTTAGGCTATTTGAAGGCACCGTGCAAAATCGTGATATGGTCACCATTTTCCGCCCCGGCCTTGAACCATTTCAAGAAAAGGTAACACAAATCCGCACATTGTCCGGCTCTAAACGGGAAGATGTGGGGCTTGCCTGTGGCAACGAAATTGCGGCAATATGCGGTATGACAGGCGCGAAGGCTGGCGATATGCTTGGCCAGCTGTTGCACCGCCGCCACAGCAAAATAGCCACTCCGTTATTTTCTGTCCAAGTATACGGCCAGGCAGGCAAGGAAAGCCAGCTTATACAAGCCATTTCCGAGCTTTCTGACGAAGACCCGCTCATGGATTACACCTGGAACTATGACGAACGGGAACTGGTTATCCGCACTATGGGCAAAATTCAGCTGGAAATTTTGGAGTACCTGTTATTGGAGCGTTACGGCATGGCTGTATCCTTTTCCCCGCCATCCGTTATTTACAAAGAAACCGTGGCAGGCCAAGGCATTGGGCACGAAAGTTACACCATGCCAAAACCATGTTGGGCCATTGTAACCCTGCAGGTAGACCCGCTTCCACGGGGCAGCGGCTTCCAATATAAATCCGCAACACACAAAAGCGTTTTGCAAGACCGTTACCAGAACCACATCGAAATTGCTGTGGCGGAGGCGGTCAAACAAGGGCGGTTAGGCTGGGAGGCCACAGACCTGTGCTTTACGTTAATTGACGGGGGGAGCCATATCTACCATACGCATCCAATGGACTTTTTCCTGGCTACGCCCATAGCCGTGATGCGGGCGTTGGAAAATGCTGGCCCGGTTTTGCTGGAGCCACTGGTTAAACTGAAGCTAACCGCCGCCGAAGACCTCTCTGGTAAGCTTATAGGCGACATTATCAAAATGCGCGGCGAATTTGACAGCCCCATTATAAAAGACGGCAAGCTGGAAATGGAAGCCATTGTGCCCGTGGCAACGTCTATGGATTATGCCATCCGGTTTTCGTCGTTAACTTCTGGGCGGGGCATTATCAAATCGGATTTTCATGGTTATGTAGAATGTCCGCTGGAATTGGGCGCGACAGCAAAGCGCAGGGGTATCGACCCACTGGATAGAGATAAATGGATACTTTATAAGCGCGGGGCACTTACGTAATACGGATAAATCAATTTCAAAAAGTCGAGTAATGCCATTTTGTAAATGGTATCCTCTTTATGGAAAGGAGATGAGCTTTATGGACATACTCACAGGCCTAAACCGTGCGATGGACTACATTGAGATAAACATCTGCAACGACGTGGATATAGAATCGGTGGCGCGTACTACACCGTATTCAGCCTATCATTTGCAAAAAATATTTGGCTATTTAACAGACATGTCACTTGCGGAGTATGTACGCCGGCGTAAAATGACCCTGGCTGCACTAGAATTGCAAAGCAGCTCGGTAAAAATTACAGACCTAGCGTATCAGTATGGCTACGATAGCCTCGATAGTTTTTCTCGTGCGTTTACACGGTTCCATGGCGTTACCCCTTCTGTGGCCAGGATAGGGGATGCGCCTTTGAAAGTATGCCCAAAGCTCTTCTTCCAAATTTCAATTAAAGGAGGTACCACAATGGAGTATAAAATTATGGAACTGGAAGCCTTTACCGTAGTGGGCTTAAAGCGGCGGTTTTACTTTGACGCGCAGCGGAACCCTCAAGGTATCCCGGAATTTTGGGATGAACTGCGGCAAAATGGAAGGCTTGCCGAAATTCTAAAATTTAGCGACGAAAAGTATGAAGAAGCGGTTGGTGTGTGCACCAATGGCAACAGCGAGGGGCTGGATTATTTTATCGCCACCACCACGGCACTAGAGCAAGCGCCGGAAGGGTTGGAGCTTTTCAACTTCCCAAAGCGCACATACGCGGTATTTCATTTCACAGGCCCGCTTTGCGAAACGATGCCACTTGCAGAAAAAATGATTTTTAGCGAGTGGATGCCAAGTTCTGGCTACGAGCCGGTAGATGGTGCAGACCTAGAGGTTTATTCAACACTGCCGCATGATTCACCGGATTATGAGTTTTGGTGCTATGTACCGGTTAAGAAGCGGGAGCAGTAGATTTTTCATGTAAGAGCAGCTTTTAGCTGCCTGGTTTTCAAACAGCATGTTGCAAAAATTCAAGTGGTAACTCATATGGTAACCACTTGAATTTTTTTATCCTCTAGGAAACTGCTCTGTACGAAACGCGCGGCGAAGCCGCTTTTTAATTTGCATCATTCCATCAATTAAATGTTGCCCAGTAAATCCTTACTCCTCACTACCACGTAATAACAGCGGCCCTGCCTACACTATCCCATTCTACATCTGCATCGTATGCGTACATAACAAAACGCAACGGGACGAAAATTCTATTATTCACAATAATAACAGAACCCATACCATCCGGCAGCATTGCATCTGCGGGGATAGCCAGCGTGCCTGTTGGCAAGTGAACCAACGCCGCCCTGTTCGCGCTATCCCACTCTACATTTACACCCAGTGCTTCCGACAATGTGCGTAATGGTATCATCATGCGGTCGGTGGCTGGGTCGATAAATGGTGTGCCGAGGGCTGTGCGTATTTGGTCGTTAAGCAGGTATTGGGTGTTGCCAACGGCAAAAGTGGACGTGCCGCCGTCGCTGATGATGGTACCGGAAAGTTCTATAGACGTGGCGGTTGCGGCACCTGTGGAGATGGTTGGCGTAGGCAGATTCCCGGACGAGGCTGCTATGCTATCATCGTCCAACCCTTCTTCATATACTGGGGTTGCGTCCCACATAAAAGAGAAGCCGCGGTTATCCAGGTTGTGAGCCAGTTGCTGCTCTATAAAAGCGTCTATATCTGCGGGTGAATAGCCTAGCAACAGTAAACCCGCAACGAATTCGGACAGCGTTAAGCCAGACCTAAATAAGAAAGCTTCAAATGCTGCCCAATCCCTGCCGGAAGCCCGCGCCCGCACGTTTTGATACTCCGAAAGCCCTAAATTTAACGCGTAAAAAGTATCAAAATGCGCCCGTGTCATTTCCCATGAAGGCGGCAAGGATGTAAGAAAGGCGTTCACGTCTTCATGCGTCATGCCCAGTGCCTCCATGGCGGTGTGTACCGGGCAATCTATCGTTGGCATAATGTGCATTTCTGCAGCAGAAGATGTGTCGTCATCTGGCCATGTATCTGGGACAAGGGGCAAGTCATTGATGTTCACAAAACCGTGGCCTTCCGGCAGCATTTCAAGGTTTGGGGCGAACCATCTGTTGATTACCGGGCAATAATACAGGTCAAAAGCAGGGTAGTAATGCAGGCCATCCACCAAGTGGTAAAACCTGTTACGGACTGGGTCAAAATACATGACCCCTTCGCCGGAAGCCAGCATGGTTTCCAGTGCCGCGCGTTCTTCCGTTGTCATACCTTGCGACCGGAACGCTTCGTATGCTTCAAGGTTGGCCCATACCGGTGCTGGCGGCTCTGATGCATAGCCGTTTAATGCGTATGCAATTATAGAGCTATTTGCGGAAAGCAGCAGCGCGATGAACAGGCAGAGGAATTTTTTTGTGGTGGTTTTGTTTTTTTTGGTCATTGTAGTTCTCCTTTTCTTTTATTAGATTAGACCCGTCCCGCAAATTCGTCTGAAAACGAGTTGCGGAACAGGTCTGATGTTATCGGTTAAATATTACACAAAATCCTCGCTTGCCACTACCAAGTAATAACAGCGGCTCTACCAACACTATCCCATTCCACATCTGCATCATATGCATACATAACAAAACGCAACGGGACAAATATTCTATCATTCACAATAATAACAGAACCCATGCCATCCGGCAGCATATCATTAGCAGGAATGGCCAGCGTACCTGTA
>Ga0123355_10010424_pt1 | contig 14245 bp, 14 predicted proteins | sample TergutEmb28metaG_3_FD_89872 | JGI IMG/M metagenome (GOLD analysis project Ga0123355, IMG submission 89872) | Embiratermes neotenicus P1 segment gut microbial communities from Petit-Saut dam, French Guiana - Emb289 P1 | ecosystem: Host-associated > Arthropoda: Insects > Digestive system > Gut ...
AGAATCCCCTTCCAAACATTAACATTTCACTTCCTCACCACCTTCCACTTACGCCGTCAACTCTCCTCCATACACGTCCGGTAAAACTAAATTAAGTTTTCGTCTATATTTGATCTGCTTAGTGTTGTGTTTATCTCTTTTGTGATAGATTGAATGGTTTCCATTGATTGTGTGTTAAGAACTTGTGCACAAAGTACTGTTGTAAAAGTTTAAATAAGCAATCATCTGGGGTCCAGGAACAGATTAATCCATTTTATATTAATTCCTATGGGGAAAATAGTTTCGGTTTACGAATGACCTTCAGGAACGAATTAAGTTCGTGAACCGAGGTTTGACTGTATACCATTGCTGTGTGTACAGTGAAAAACTCCTGATGATGGACAGAGGAACTGTCTGAAACATGTAGTTTTATTCCAAAAATAAATTTGAGAAATTAGTGCATCTAGTTGGTTTTATTATAAGAATTTATCACAATGCACGGTCACCTGAACATCAAATTCATGTTGGTTGTTTGTGCTATCCAGTGGGTTGTCACTCTCAAACCAACAGGGATATTTGAGGGTGAAGAAAATGGTCCCCAATCAGAGCTGCAAGCACTGTCCACTCATAAGTGGAAACTATACGGCAAAAACCCGTATCCAACAACAGTTGGATACAGGAGCTTTGGAATAAAATACCAACTACGGCTGGGGTATGGGAGCAAAGGTGTTGAGCAATTTTTGACATAAGTAACTTGCTCTGTTTCTGGTCTTTTTAATATGATTTTCTAACAAGATAACTAAACAGCCCTTCAAACCATGTATGTTGGTCTCTTGACACTCTAAACTTCATGTCTGTTGTAATAAAACCAACTAGATGCACTGATTTCTCAAATTTATTTTTGGAATAAAACTCTACATGTTTCGGACAGTTCCTCTGTCCATCATCAGGAGTTTTCACTGTAAACATAGCAATAGTATATGTCATAAAGGTTTGCTGACAGTTTGGGAGCAAGCCGCATTGCTGTGTGTACAGTGAAAAACTCCTGATGATGGACAGAGGAACTGCCCGAAACATGTAGAGTTTTATTCCAAAAATAAATTTGAGAAATCAGTGCACCTAGTTGGTTTTATTACAAAAATAAACATGATGTTCAGAGTGTTAGAAGTTTGGAAGATAACGCTATCACCAAAATTCTTTCATTTGGGGATAATGGTGATGATCTGATTCCTTAAGACACTAGTTTGTCTGAAAGTGAAATGGAACGATTCTACAGAAATAGTGGCATTCCACTCAATCTGGGGACATGTGACACAAAATATCATACCCAAAAACAATGCTTGAACTTTAAATCTGTGCCTTCTGAAATTCTGTCTAACTACAACAGGTTAGGAGAAAATACATATTTAAACATTACTTTGTAAAATAAGTGCAGTGTTAAAAATTGCTGGTCCAGCTGTTCAGTAGCCAGGGGATTCCTGGGAGTGGACATGTTAAGAACATTACTACTTATGAGTTTCATTTGGATATTCTTACACAGAGGAGTGAGATATGAGACAATTTCCAGTGCCAGCTTAAATACGGTTATATCCAGTTAGAGATTTTAATGCTCAAAAGAACAGAACTGTATAACTTGGTTCCTGCATAGCACACATTCTGCTGGCAACTAGCAAGTTTAGCTTCAACAGCATGAGTGTCACATTCACGTCCTATATGTTGTGAGTATGCATGCAGTGGCTTAAGCATGTAACCTTCACCATACCTCACACAAGGCACTTAACATTGAAACAGGACTACATTCTGTCACTTGACAAATAAGCAAATGTCTACCACTGAACCACATCCACAGCCATGTCAACTGAAGTCTTATTGATATAATCATCTTCCATATTTCCATCACAGGCATTTGAATACTGCAAATTTTTTTATGAAAAAGGTACAGGTCTGGAATGATTTGCAATATCATACCCTAGTAAGTTACAAATATTCATTACTGAGTTATTTACTTATAATAATCCACAACAAATACTAGCTTCACTTTCTCCCCTGCTTCATTTACATATTTCTGCCAGTGGCTAACACATCACACTGTAAAAATCCAACACTAAGAAAAAATTATGCATGGAATGTTGCTTTGTAATAAAGTGACCTGTGGTTTCAGTTAACTCAAAATGGTTTGTGCTGTGGTAGTACCAATAACACCCAGCTTCACTGGCAGGTCCAGAGCGCTATACAGCAGAATGATGATTGATCAAACAGGTGACTGCATGTCACACCCAATTCTATCTGCAGGAGCACATAAGCTATGTACTATAAGACTATTACCAGTTTAGCGGCCTACAATATGTACTGCACATTCTGTGAAAGATGCCACAAGGGCAGATGACACTTCCCTTTAAACTTACAATGGGGATGCTAAGGTGCATCTTAGCTTCAGGCGACAATATGGTGTCCACTATGACGCCAAAACCTCCAATGGTGGTACTGCTGTCCACACTACTATCCACTAAACAACAACAGCAAATTCCTTCTGCTGTATATTGAAAAGGAAGCCTTTATGTCTTGCATGGTGTTGGTGTCAGTTGCCCCATCTCGATGCTAACATACATGACAAAATGCTTGTTTATTAAATAAAGTGTTGGACTAATATATGGTGTGCTCATGGTAGTAACTAACTGACAATGACAAAGTAAATGAACCTGGCCACAGTACTGCCACAATCAAGGAACATGTGGCAGTATCAACAAACCCCTTGACAAAGACATGGTTATGTGTTTCATAACTCCTTCCTGCATCTCTTCCTTTCCGTTACTTCTTCTATGTTAGCATGTGCTGCAGAATAGAACAGGTTATCTTCTTCTGTTACAGACATTTTCATCCAACCACTGTACCTCACAAGTGCCTTTGGTTACCATATACAAAGATCAATCCAATCATTCTTATAATTATTTTCAATATCAGTCAATATCAAACAATAACCCACAATTTCCCTGTCCAACGAACATAATTAATTACTCCTTGCTGCCGCAACTAACAACATTACACTATACACTATGTCAGCCGGCCAAAAATGTATCAATTCACTTTACATACCTGAGCCATAAGCACTTCACCAAAAGACTCAAAATACTCCCGCAGTTGCTGTTCTGTGGTTTTCCAAGGTAAACCAAGTACAATAAGATCTGAACACTTCAATTTTGTTTCCATGCGCTTCGTCTTTGCTGTGGAATTTTCTAAATGATCGTCTGACTTGCGTTTATTTTCTGCAAACAAATAAATTAAACTCGTTAGCCATTACATACAACCTACATATACTGTCGTATTGTGACTTCATTACTATTATTACCTTTCGGGAACACACAATAGTATACACAATTTCCCCATCCATTTTCAGGTGCATGTAACCTCCCTTCCACCAACCGCACTCCTCTCATTGCTCGAGATTCGGGGTTACGGTACTTTAACCCACAAGTTCCTGGGAACTGTGCGGCTAAAGTTGAGAGTAGTAATGTACTATCATCTTCTGTCGGCAATTCTATAGGTTCTTCGCCTTCGTCCTCGGCTACTTGAAGATAAGAACTCATTTCCGTCGTCAGCTTGAAACCGTTAAATCAACGTTTTTGCACAAAATCACTAAATGACGCTCTCCAAGCCAAGTTACCAAAAATCCAAGCGATGTTCCAGAGAAAACAGTACGTTGTATTTCGATCCGTGAAACGAACCACAGATGAATTTGAACAAAAAAAATCGGCACGGGTCCTACAATGTGATGAGGAAAAGCACGGAATATTCCGCACTAGCTTCTATTAGAACGTTCACAAGTTACGCATTCCCACTAGAATCGCTAAAAGAAATATACTAATTGTATTCGCCATCCTATGTGGTGGGCTAAGAGCGTTTGACAAGTAACTGGGAAAAATTAATATATCAGGTGTGGGTAACAACGAAAGTCGAAACCAGGGAATCAGGAAAAAGAAACCTAAAATGTTTATTTTATGAACACTCAAACAATTAAAATTTAAGTAGATGCATTTTCCTCATAAAGAAATGGGTTAGTATTTGGTTGTAATATAGAAAATGTCGGCGCTGGCACTATTACATGCTGAGCCATAAACTTTCTTTTTCTCTTGAAAGAATTCGGAACTCATAATTTTAATTTGTTTTCACGTTCAGTCATATCTACAGAAAGAATTCCATATCCAAAGGACATTTACCAGTATGGATCGATGAATGCAAATAAATGAGAATGCTAACATGCACTTTTTTCTGTAATTTCGGTCATTGCATAGCAACAGACATTTGTGCAGCTGGCTTACGGCACGTTACCGTCCAGTTGGTGAGAGCCAGATTACTCTATTGAAGAAAGAGGTTGACTCAAAGCATTGTTAAGCGCTTGCCAGACTACGTACTATCGTAACCTAAAAGCAATATTTTCTTTGGTGGTAGCAAAGTTAATAAAAAGTGCATCCTCAGCAAAGGGCATTTTCGTAGCACGTAACGAAAAACAAACATATATTATATAAATTCAAGCGAAGAGGAAAGTACTATACTGAAATCACGCTACTGAAATAGTTTTCCACAAGCTAAACTTGTTCGGAAAAACACAAAACCTCTCGAATCACATTGTCGATGGAATATTGAACGCCCTCACCTGACGTCATATTAGAGCCACCTGCTGACCTTCCTGAGAACCAGCTTTAATCCGTGCTAGATGTTGTCCTTGGAATCTGATCCATGCGTGGAGTACGATATGTACTGTGTAATGTTAAGTGAAATAGTAGGTTAATTTCGTGTATGACTTTAAACATTTCAAATAATAAATACACACATATTCCACAACAAAAATCAAAACAAGGGATTAATTTCCTGCCGGAAGTCGATTACTTAAAGAAATCGTAAATTATTAAATTTGTAGCTAGCTGTGGTGGATTGCCATCGGTTAGTACTCCTACGGACATAACACAATGCATTGTTTCCATTGATAGAACAAGATAACAACGATCTTCATTGGCTGCATACGTAAAATATTAAATAGATACAAAATTCACGAATATACGAATTTCGGTCCTTAGAATTTTGCGGACAAGTTCTTCACGCCGTTGCAGGCCATAGGAACTGTTACTAGTATGACCTGTATCGCTGTGTTCACAAACACGTTTCATCGCCTTAATTACTCTGAAGTATATTGCGTGTATTTACTGCATTTCAAAAGCAACGCGTATCGCTTACATTTCACAACATAAGGAAATTAAGAAAGGAAGAGCTCGCGGCCACCTCAAAATGAGTACTCTTCGATCGTGACAACACGAGACCTCAAATGAAACAACAAATTGAAGGGATAAGAGAAAGACTGGCCTTTTCCGATAACAGCTTTCCTACTGATAACCGTAATTTTAATTGTTGCCGCAAAGGCGTCTGCTATATAGCGTAACGAATACATTGCTAATAGGTGTTACACGTACTGTGTTTACGTTTAAACAGACAGGGGCAGTTAAGTTATTCCAAAATGTCGAGTAATATACCAAGGCGTCATATCCCACAAACACTTAAATCCTCATCAGTACTGCTGTGAGGCCCTTATATACTGCACAATGAAATGAATTTGATGTGCACTAAATGTCATAACAGTTGAAGGCTATTACACAAGGTACTACAGTACTTAGGTTTACACTGTTGCTGACAACAGCAGGAATACATGTGTTTATGTACATTTATTTGTTAAAATTTATCACAGACATAATTTATTATCTTATACTTTAGTGTGGCCCAATAGTGTGAATCCCAATGTGTACATGTGAAAAACAACTTGCATAACCTATGACATGCATGTAGGATGAATTGGAAAAGCCTGCTTCAGACATACTGTGAAATACATGGATGTGTGCTGAGTCACACATAACACCCATTGAGTTATTGAATGTTGTTATAGGCAGAAGTTGGAAATTCATAGTTGGGGTGGTTCACTAGTGAATTATTAAACCCTGTAGCTTGTTCAGAGACAAATTCACCTTTAAGGGTGGGTAAGGGAAAAATTTTCAGTGACAATTTTGTTAAACAGAATTCAGGAATATTTAATTCTGCATATTTGTTCAGTGAAATTCTGCACATTACCTGCAACACATATGTACTGAAGAAACTAATAGTTATTGTAACATTGTGTATTCTTTTTACTAAAACAAAGAACAGAGTTTCAGCTATGAACTTTCCATACCACAAAATACACGGGAAGGTGATCATTAATTGTTTCTAGGTAAGGATTTGGAAGATGCCTTCTTTGTCCATTTCAAGGCAGAAGGGAAAATCAAAACGGAAGTTTACAAGGCATATCATGAAATGATTCCCTAAATCCTCAAAATGAATGCTATTACATTACGTGACTCAAGATATATTTCCTCCATAGTTCCGATGTAGTATGAGACACAAAGAAATTCCACAGTAAATAAAGATAGAAAAATTAATACTTTTGATACGAATGAAATTTCAGGGCAGGAAATATTATTTTTCTGTATAAAGTGTTGTCAGAATTGGTGCACATACAGATTAACATGTAATGGAGAGTAATATATTTCTTCATTAATAATGGAGGGGTTGAAAACAGTGCCTAAAAATAATAGTGAACATTATGTTTATTGGACCGTGCATCATCTTGATAGTTGAGTAAAGAGAGACCAACTTGATGCCACTTGTTGAGTTAATTCATGGGTTGTATCTGGTTCGATGTGCGTTGGTGTTACTTTGCAGTGTGGCTATGGTGGTGTGGTATCCGTATGCAGGCTGAAGCACTGTAGTGCTTCAGCCTGCATACGGATACCACACCAACACAGCCACACTGCAACGTAACACCAACACACATAGAACCAGATACAACCCATGAAGTAACTCAACGAATTAGTTGCAAGCTCCTGAGGATGGATGTATTAACATCCGGAACATGTTGAGCAATGAATAAAGTAATAATAAAACAAGTGGCATCAAGTTGGTCTCTCTTCACTCAATAGTGAACATATTTTTTCTTACAAGCCACTGAAGTATCTTTGTCTTTCTGTGCCTAATGAAGACATTGTACTAACATCTGTTCTTGTACATTTCAGTTTCAATCAACAGTATGATATTTTTCAGTGGGCTAGTGGTATCACCATCACTTATTCCCATTTAAAAAAATCCACATGGAAAGCTGGGTGAGAGATATGACACAAAATAAATACAAGCATGAAAATGTGCGTTGATGTGCTTTATGAACAGTGAGTGACCTAGGATGTTTGTCATATGCTTTAGTAGTTAACCACGTCAAAGAGAATGTAAAAGCAACAAACAGTACAGTGACTGACAAGTGCTGCAAAATGCACAAAGATTTTTCTGCTAGGAACACTATTTTCACCGACTTCTTGAAAAATGACAGGAAACTAAAATTGAAATTGTGGAATGTGACACCACAGAGTCTGGTAGAAATTTACTGATATTTCAGAGAATATGTTTCCTCTAAATTGTGGGATGTGACATTGTGTAGTCTGGTGGAAATTTACTGATGTTTTGGAGAATATGTTACCTCCATTTTCTGGGTGTTGAAGTTGGAGGCAGCAGGTTTCGCCAAAATGTCAGATGTATCACACCCAAGAAGGTACTATTCTTCACAGTCACTGCCATGAGAATCCCATGTCTATTTAGCTTGTTACAAAAACTGCTGACAGCTGCTCATGTCTGCCTTGAATCATCAATTAGTGTCTTCTACAGAGGTAAAAGTATAGAGCAAAGCCTGATCATGGAAATGGTGCAGATTTTCTACATGACGTATAACTCGACCCTCCAACAAGTGGCTGGCATACTGAGAAGCTTGAATTCGATCTCTGGCCAGTCCAACTCCTAGCAACCAGTCTACCAATGCAGAACCCAAGAAGCTCTCCTTGTAAAGTTTCAGACGCCACCTTGAAAGGGAAAAATTTTTTTCTAATTTATATCTAAATTAATGGTACACTACTACTACTACTACTACTACTACTACTACTACTACTACTAATACTACTACTATTACCACCACCACCACATACATGCACACATAACCTGATATACAGTATAATAAACAGTGTTGTGAAAGATGATGTATTATAACTCTAACAAAACTGGGCCTTATTCTAAATCAGTTCATTTCACATTGCTCTGTACTCCCCTAAAACCATTTTAAAATTATGTACGTATAAACTGTGTTGTAAAATTTACTTGCATTAACCTTTAAACAACCTATGTTTGCATATACAAATGCAGGGGGGGGAAACACACACGCACGCGCACGCGCACCCACACACACACACACACAGCATGTAGTATTACACTCTGTAATGGGGCATGCAATAAATAAAATTAAAAAAAAAGCGCGTGCGCACGCACGCACACACACACACAACCCCCCCTCTAGAAATTAATTTTATCTATTTAGGCAACAAGGAAATTAACTGCATTTTTAAGACATGTTGCATAATTTCCATTTTATTTCACACTAAATGCTGTTTATTTCATAATTTTAACTTTTTGTGTTCAAATAATACATTTTTCATAAACCATATGCTACAGTTTAAATACCAGCCAGGTTGTTTAAATGTTAAGTGAGAAGAGCTATGATACACACAAACAAACTTGGGTTGAGAGAATCCTGGTAGGGCTCTCAAGCATGAAAATGAAGAGAATTTCCTCAGTGCCCTTGCTGGCAACTGAATCCTTTTCTGAAAATCAATCAGGCTTGTGTAGTGTCCATAAACTTTGTTCAGACTTTCAGAGGTTATATTTTAAGAATTTTGACATACATCAATAGAAATAAAATATTAAACTGATACAAAATCTCACAAGCAAAAGTTAATGAATTTTTACTTGTTCATTTCTAGCTCGAACACAGGTCAGTACATCTGCAGTTATGCACACACATTCACTGTGAAGAGCTTATTCTTTCTGCATATACAAATTTTTACTAATTTTACAAGTTATCTTACACTCAGTTCATTGAATAAAATGATTGTGTTTGATAACAAGTTGTTTTTGTGCCTCATGCTGCATTTTAGGTCTTTCCAACATTCCTTACATCTAGTAGCCTTGGCAGTGATGGAGGAGTTCATTTATTAACTATTAAAATTAAATTAATTTCTGAAGTTGAGGCATGTATGAGATATGATGATAGTGATGATGACATATGGCAGAGAGGATATCAACTCAAAGGATACTTACTGTGAACTGGAATTCCTTAAATTCACAAAGTTTTATCTTTGTCAGAGGTGAGGGAAAGGAAAGACATGCAGGAAAATCCACGATGTATTCTGCCACATACACTTCCTGATATATGCAAGAAACTTGATATCTGTATCAAAGGTACTGACTGGTCATAATCATGCCAAATGTTTTCCCTTGCAACAAAAATAAAACTTGGTGAATGTGGGTGACACCATCAACACCCCCCTCCCCCCCACAAACATATATATTAAAATTATGAAGCAATGTGTATGTGGAGGGGAGTTCTTAAGGTGTGTCACAACTGAAGGCTGTTTGTGGCTAAATGAACTTCCAGTACAATTAATAATACTTTGTATATGTGAAATTGCACTCAAGACTACAAGATTGCGGTTCTCACAGCAGTGTATACAAAAGCTACCTTTATCTGGGATGTAATGCTGTTTGGTGTGGTAGAGATTTTTTGACATTTCAGAAGAACCTGCTTCCTCCAAAACACTTGATAAAATTACCAACCAACTACATGGCATCACATCCCAGAAGACTGTACTATGTGTGTTGAAGTGACAGATGGCAACACTGGAGCAGTGTGCTGAAAAGGGCAGGTACTGTATCAGGCTGTGTATGGGCCTGCAATTGACGACTTAAAATGATATGAATTGGTACAACACAAGGATCTGTTAAACATTACATAAAGTGCTGTTTATCAAAGAGATATATCTTGCATCCCACTAAGGACCATCGGAACACAGTACGACTCTACAGCCATCCTCACATATGATACCAACCTCCTGTCAGTAGCTATGTCATGGCGGCATTTATCCAAGTGATGGGTTGCAAACTGGTCGCAGACATGCCTAGTTTCAAAGCCAAGCTCCTCCCATGCAGGGAGCTTCAGCTCAGCGGCTCCATATAACAAGTATCGCCATCTCTTTACCAATGGCTGCATGAGACACTTGGGATCCAGTCCAAATACCGCAAACACAATAAGTGACTGACCAAAGTTGAGGCTTACATCCAGAAATGCCAATTCCACATAGATGCCAGACACATCCTCCATCACCAGGGTCCAGACAGACAGTGCCATACCCTGTAACAATTTCATTAGACACAGCAATTATATCCTAGGGCTAATGTATAAAATTCAGATAATAAACTAGTACAAATTACTACAAATTTTAAACTCAAGCATGAACTGCATTAAACTCATACAAGCACAGAACTTGCACAGAAGCATGTGCACACACCCACATGTCATCACCTGCATGCTGCTCATGTACTGTCTCTTCTTTACTGTAATGTCACACACAGCTGTGTGGTCAAGATGGATATGGTCTTGGTTTGTTGAATAGTGCCTTTTGTGACTGCATATATGGCATTAAATTGTAGGAATGTAAATGATGAATTGGAAACTAGGACCTTTCAAACATGTAGCAGGAATTCCAACCATTACACCATGGCTTACAGTCTATGCTGTGGATCCCTTACAACAAGAGTTCAGTCACACATGTAAAATTATACACATTAAAAATGTCAGCTGTTATGATTAGCTATAAGTCATCTGGGGAATACAACCAGATGGACAATTTGAAATGACAGTTATTTTATCATGGTATGTTACTAAATCAAACTATAGTAAAAGTTTTTAAGAAGTGGATAACAACAGTTTTGTAATGTCTGTTAGTACTGCTTCAGAAAGAGTTTTGTTTCTAAACTTCTATTTCTCATAATTCTGTTCCACCTGCAAATCAGTATCAAACCTACTTCCTTGAGGGTAAAACTGACCACTTGCCTCTCATGCCAAGGGCATGAATGTGTGGGTGGGTCTTTATTTCCACATCCTTATACACTTACATGGCAAGGTACTTAGGTTCAGGATAATTCTATATTCTTGCATAACATTTTAATACCAATAGGCTTGTGTACTCTATGAGGAGGAGGAATAAGATGCACTCTCAGCAGCGAGCACAGATCCTAAAACTAAATTCACCAGGTTTCAAAACACCATAAGGGCTAAAAAATACACAACATGTTTCTGCCTGGGAGGGATTGGGAGAAAAAGAGGAATAAGTGAGTGACTGACTGAGTTAGTGTGTTTACTTGCAAAATACTTGTTTCTGACTTCATACATTCCAACATCTGTCATGCCTAGAAACAATGCTGAAAATAATTTCCAGTACTGCAGCAAAAATTGTTCTTTATGACTTAAAATGATACAAAATAAAACCATTTCCAGGAGATTTTGTTCTGAGAACAGGAGACTTGCACAGGCCCACATCCAGCAAGAACAGTAGATGTTCTAATGATGCTATTTGTTTGTTGGTTAAAGTTTACTTCACCACAAGCACTGTGTGTGTGTGTGTGTGTGTGTGTGTGAAGGTGAACTGTCATGATGTAGAATGCACTTGTCTAGCCAAAGACCGTGTCTTTTTTAGATATGTGCTGTCATAAACATTTCAATACTTAGAAGTTAAACCTGTTCACAAATAAGGCACTTGATAACAAAAACGAAGATCAGCCTGGTTTTGACTCAACATGTTTAAAATTTATTCTTTCTTCCTTGGGGAATCTGGATATTTCCACTGGGTAAACTTTATTTTTTATTTCAGGGTCATACTGGAAGATCCATATTTTGTTGTGCATCATTATTCATTTTCAAAAGGCAGGTCTTCAAACATTCTTGTTGAAAGGCTGAGCAAATTACTTTTTCTTTATGTTTGTTCGCTTCTGCGATTTCTCAGTTATATTTTGGCACATATTTGCTTCATTTTTCATTTTTATGCTACACTATAAACAGCTATTCAACAGTCACACCTCAGCATATTAGTCAGTTTTTCTATATCTGGATCAGTACTGATGTTGGGATGCCCCTTCCATCCTTCCTTTATCCTACCAGGGTGGGTATATAAATTTTGGTGCACGGTTTATGAATAACACATTACTTGATCAGAAAAGATAAAATTATGAAATAAGCAGAATTTTGTGGAAAATAAAACACACATTATGCAGCATGCCTTAAAAATATATTAAAGTTCCTTGTTGCCTAAATATACAAAATGAATTCCCAGGGGCATTTCCAATGTGCTTTTGTGTATGCAAACACAGGTCCTTAAAAGATTAAATTGCTTAACCCACAGAAGAACTTGTCTGTTTTACTATCATTCTTCACCCTCATATCCTTGTTGTAAGATTTCATATATGTCAGTGGTGAATTTCTTACAAATCTGCTGCCTCAATTAGTCATACACCAACTCATTACTTTTACCAGCTGCTGTAATCATCACACCTCACATAAACTGAACTGTCCTGTTGAAAGTGCAGAACTGGACTTGGTCCAATGCTACAAGTTTGTGGAGCTGGAACAGCACACTGACCATGGATAGAGGCTGGCTGATTAAGGAATCATGGTTCAATGCCTGGCAGGGATAAGAGATTTTTTATCTTTTACAAACAAACAAGAATGGTTCTAAGGCACACCTAGCCTCTTAGTCAGTGGTTACTGAGGACTCTTTCCTTGGTGATTTAAGGGGCTGAGGCATGAGACCATCCATCTCCATCCAGTGACAAAGTTAATAATGAAGAGAACCATACTCCCACTCCCCCATGTGCCTTTATGGGGTGCCATTTGATTCAGCACAGGAACTTCACCTTTACTGGACATTTGTTCAGACAGTTGGTAGGTATAACCCCATACATGAGTCAAATCATTTCCAAGAACAGAAGGAACCATTTTGACATTGTATACACCATGTATCATGTTTTACATGACTTTTTATTTCCCAACAATTAATGCACACTTTTTTAACTGCAATGCATTTCGGCATTTCTCTATGCTGTCTTCATGAAGTTCTTGATTATTTTTTGACATATACATATAACACAAGCACTTATTGATTCTAAGATTACAATTTTTACACAGAGTCTACAATTTATAACAACACTTGAGGTTTCTACACTTGTGGATATTAAAATATTTAAATGATACACTTTCTAATAAGTGTTACGGGATACACAAGACTGGATAAAAAAAGAGGCGAAGTCATAAGGAAAGAACTAGAGATCTCTGGAATAGAAGATGCGAGACTCAAATACATACAAAACTGGATCAACCACCTTGAAAGAATGGACAACACCAGACTCCCGAAACATGCCCTTAACTACAAACCTCGAGGAAGAAGAGACCGTGGACGCCCCAGGAAACGATGGCAATGCGTCGATGCCGGAATCGGTCAAATGACATAATCCACGGAGGAAGATGATGATGATGATGATGATGAATGATTCAAATGTTTACCAAGTCTTCACACTTAGAAACAGTCTTGAATCTTGTCAAATATATCGCTTTTTTTTACCACTACCAAATGACTTCAGTTGTGGTGATGTTGTTGAAAAGTTTCAGACTTAAAACACTTCTAATTTTAGAAAACTGTAGAATGTCCAGTTGTGTGGAATGTGGCATATTGGTGTCTTTAAAGCAACTTCCTACAATATCTTCAAAAGTGTGTACACGCACACAATTTTGAAGATACTGTAGGAAGTTACTTGGCATAAACAAGCAACATGAATGACGTAAGCCTTTGACCACACTCACCGGGATGTACACACTTCTCAAGATATTATAGGAAGTTGCTATAAAGATGTCAACATGCAACATTCCACATGGGCCGGACATTCTACAGTCTTCAAAAATTTTAAGTGTTTTAACTCTTAAACTTTTTAACAACATCATTACAGCTGAAATGCTTCAAATAATTGTAAGAACGTATATTTGAGAACATTCAAGATTCTGTTTTTAAGTCTTGTTTAACATTTGAATCATTTAAATATTTGAATATCCACCAGTGTAGAGACCTCAACTTGTATTATAAAGTGCGGTTCAGTGCAAACACTGTGATCTTAGAACTAATAAGTGCTTGTGTCATTTTGGAGACCACCTCTGTGGTCTAGTGGTCAGAGTTTCTGGCTAAAGATACAGAGGTCCCGGGTTCGATCCCCGGCGCTACCAGATTTTCTGAGTAGTAGTGGGTCTGGAACGGGGTCCACTCAGCCTCGTGAG